>Ga0206829_10215_pt2 | contig 15134 bp, 20 predicted proteins | sample Alteio_BWOrgCont_75_FD_152862 | JGI IMG/M metagenome (GOLD analysis project Ga0206829, IMG submission 152862) | Enriched cells from forest soil in Barre Woods Harvard Forest LTER site, Petersham, Massachusetts, United States -... | ecosystem: Environmental > Terrestrial > Soil > Temperate forest >... | reverse complement strand
CTATGGCTTGGCGTTCTATTTCATTATTTGCGGTCGGGGCGAGTACTCGCTCGATCACCGGTTCGGGCTTGACCGACCGGTGCAGGTGAACGCCGTCCATCTGGGGCATCTGCTTGTGCGCTGGTTCGCCGGGGTCGGGCTGATGATTTTGGCTCTGGATGAAAAACTGCTCCACCCCCAGTTAGCGCTGGAGCTGTTGAAGCATGCGCCGTCGCTCAACCTCCTCGGCTCCCTCAATGTGGACAACCAACTGTTCGTTCTCTGCGCCGGTCTGGTTGAACTGTTCCTGGGACTGGTGATTGTGGTAGGCAGCTTCCCCCGCCTGGCTATCATCGCCCTGGCCGGTGTGTTGTTGGGAACAACGGTGATTTTCGGAGCAACGGAGCTGTTCGGACACCTCCCGTATTACGCTATCATCGTATCGTTGCTGGTTCGAGGCAGTGGCAGTATGCCACCGCTGGCGATACTGCAGGAGCTGGGACACAGATCTGTGCGTTTCGCTAGAAACCGATTTGCCCGGCAACCGGCATAGAAACGTTCCTGATACTGAAGATCATGGAAATGCTTGGGCGGTTGTCCTCGCTCTATCCAGCTGGAGAGGCGGAGTGGCGCCAATCTCGGCTGCCTGCAAGAGGTCGGGTTCGTCGACAGCAACGGCATCCGCTGGCAGAGCAAGCGGATGTTCGTTCGTCAGAGATCGAATCTCCTGGACGCGATTGAAGCAAGCCATCGACTCTTCGGTCTCGTTAAAGCGAATGTGCAGCGAGGCAATCTTGAGCAGTCGGTGCACCAGAGAAGGATGCTTAGCGCCGATAATCTGTTCGGACACACGCACACTGCGTTGGAGCATTTTGATGGCGTCTTCTTGCCTATCTTCCTGTTCGTACAAATAGCCGAGTTTTTCCAGGACATGGGCGAGCATGCGCTTGTCCGCGTGCTCCGGAGCCCCGATTCTGGCGAATATGTTGAGGGCGCGCTTGTACGTTCTTGTCGCCTCCGCTGCTTGCTTCTGCATCACGAGAGTGTCTGCCAGCCCGATCAGGCTCTTCACCTTGTTTCGTTGCATCGATCTGTTGCTACAGATCTCAATCGCCTGCGTGAACATTTTGGCAGCAATGTCGCAGTCTCCCGCTAAGCAAGCCGTGGAGCCGATATCGTGATATATGTGCCAGATTCTTGAGGTGAGCATAGAGTGATCTCCTATTTTTCGAGCCCTTTGATAACGCGCGAACAGGAGTCCTCGGCGCTTGTTCGTGCCGGAGGACTGGCAGTTGATTGACAAAGGATTAGCACTGAGAGGCGGGTCGGCAAGCCGTTCGGATGGTTGAACGAGCCTGCCGTTGACCGCTTTCACTCTCATCGGATTCCGATTTAACTGTAAGACGGCAAACGGAAAAAATCACTGTGTAATTCCACAGTCTATTGTCGGTTTGGTCTCGCTCCTTTCTAGAACCTCACGGCCGGCAGCAGTTAGCGGGAACTTCGATAGCGTGAGGCCGGAGCACAATCTTCTTAAGTTCCTATTACCTTGTGTTGTGTTTGCCGCAACTCTGCTGACGCAAGCGGTTGAAGTGGCTAACGACCAATGTTTCACTGATTGAAGCTGGAGTTTGATTCATTCGATGACCCTTTTGCATGATGGGTTTGTTCCACCATGTCCTGCCCCGTTCAAGAAAACACCTAATAAGTCAAAAAAACGGTAAATCTCAATTTGCCAACGGCAAAGTCGCCGGCAGTTGATGCACGACCTGGGTGGAACGCGCGCAGCGAACAGGAGTTCGCCTCCGCTCTCATGGATGAGAGGGCGTGCAACGTGAGTGAAACCAACGAGCCAGGAGGCTCGTTATAAGCGTTCAGGAGAATGTACTATGAGTAACGAACTAACTAGTCTCGAAGCTGCGTCTGCCTCCTTCAAGGAAGCCACTCGGCTGTTCCATGTCGCTGCTGAAGAAGTCCGAGCTCGCTTGGACAGGGCACAACACTTCCACAGGAAGACCCAACTCGCTTACGACGAGCTTGTTCGGGCTTCAACCGAGCACGAGATTGCCACGCGGGCGAAGGAGCGCTTGGAGCTAAGGCTGTTCGAAGCCGTGCAAGCCAAAGACATTGCGGTCGGCCAGCGAAACCAAGCCCGCGACGAGCTCGTGCAGGCGTCGTTTAGCTGCAATCTCGCCTGGTTGAAACAAGCCGCGATCCAGCATGCCGATCGGGAAGCATCGGCTGAAGAAAGCCTGAGAGGAGCGAACGCACAAGCGCGCAAAGCTTTGCAGGCGGAATTGGCAGAAGCGTCGGCGCATGTAGCCGAGTGCTGGCAAATACGTCTTGCCAAACGGGCTGCCTGGGACGAGGCCTCCGCCGCCGAGAAGAAAGCTACGGACGGCAACGGCCAGACGGTTGTGGACAAGGAAGCGGCTGAGCAGAAGAAGAACGAAGCCCATGCTGCCCTTTCCAAGGCGGCTATTGCATACGCGAATTCGGTTCGCCAGAGCTGCTGACCGCTACCGGATGGATGGACCCCTTGCCGAGATGGTCCCGGCTGCGACAACGGCACTCTCGTTTGAACCGCAGTCCGCCGTAATCCAACGGTTTGCCTGAGGTATACGAGCTGGGAAGAGAACCGCGCATTTATGTGCGGTTCTCTTCCTTTCACCTTTTTACCTTTTTCTTTTGCTATGTGTGCCACCGCCGGCGGTGGCAATGACGGCAATTTTTTTTTGAGCGGAAGGTGAGTGGCGACGGTGCCGGATTGGCACCGTGCCTGGTGGCGGGTAGAGGCTGGCGCGAGTGGGAAGAGTGAGGCGGAGAGGGAGGAGACTCGCCAAGAATACGAGTCTCCCCTTGCCTGGCTAGGGGGACATTAAGCCCACCTGGTCAGGCGCCCCTCCCCACAGCTCCCACAGTTGGTTGGGGCTGAACTCGCGCTCCTCGCCGGTTTCCCGGTTGCGCATCGTCAGCACGGGCGTGTCACCACACCCGTTGGGACATTTGGTGTCCCATTCAACATAGACCTCCTCGGTCCAGATTGCTCTGGTCGATTCGGCCGGGATGTGGCGCCTTCCGCAGCGGCATTCGTTTGCCATGACTTCCTCCTTTTTTGTTGGATGCGACCGTCATGAGGCCGGCCCCGACGATGCGAGGCGTGCATCGAGATCATCCCGATGCTTCTCCTTGTGCCGTCAGCACAGAGTGACTCTGTAGTGACAGCTGCTCCACAGTTAATTACCGCTTTGGTAGGCTTGCACATTTTGTCAGGTACGACTACAGGCCGATTCGGGTCAGATAGATGACGCCTTCTTCGACTTTTTCGACGAGGACGCGCACACTCTGCTGTGGTGCCAGCTTCTTCTTGAGGCTGCCCATCTTGCCGATAGGCAGCCAGCCGGCGAACTCCTGGTCGAGCAGGATCCAGTAGCCTTCCACCGCTTTGTCTTCGTCCACGGCCGACACATTGGCGCCCGACCACGTTTTCACTTTCCGCTCACCGACCGCGTGCGCCCGCAACCTGTTGAGACCCGCCTCGCGCTCGCTGAGAACGACAGTGACCTTGTTTTCGGTCGTCGTCGAATCCCAGCTTCGCATGAGCGTAGCGGTAATCGGATCACCGACTTTCAGCCCGCGAAGACGCTTGCGCCGCTGCTCCAATCCTGCGCCCAACAGGTCTTCGGCGAGAATGATTGCGGAGAAAGAGTGGCTCTCCAGCCACACCACGGCGGCTAGCCTCTTATCTCTAGCCAGGACGTTATCGGTGTGGGCGAACGCCACAACTTTGCCGGTAACGAGCTTGCCCTGGAGCTCTTGGGCCTGGCGGCGGATCGCCTCCGCCGTTTCAGCGCTGCGGGGAGCTTCCAGACCAGCCAGATACTCCCCGTCAGGAGCCTCTGTCCGCGCCGGATCTCTTCGGCGAAGCTGAGCGCCGACAGCCAGACTTGCCATTGCGGCCGCGAGACCGATCGATGACTCAGGAAACATTAGGGTGCGAGAGAATCCACGATTTCTGTTCATTTTCGCTCCTGCAGATCTGTTGTGGCTCAGTATTCGCCCTGGCGCGTGGGGCGGCGGCTTTGTTTGGCTCTGGCTCGCTCGATGTCGCGTCTCATCTTCGCCAGGTTGATGTTGCTCACCGGTGGGCGAGTATCTTTCACGGTTACCGCGTCGCGAATACGCTGGGCAATCCGCTCCAGTCTTTCGTCGTCGCTCGACATGTATGTCATCAGGGCCCGCCGGGCTTCATCCACGCTCGGAAGAGGAGTCACCGCTTGCACCGCCTCTTTCAAGTCGGGCAGGTGATCTCCACATTGGCGTATGGGATGACCAAGGGGAAAGGAACCGAACATGGCCGCTATTTTCGGCAGTTCGTTTGTCCCGACAGCAGGACCCAAGGCGCCTTTGACGCTTGCGACGAGGGCCGGATCGAGGGCTGGAAATACCTTGATGGGTGCGCTCGGGCTTGCCAGTTTGACTGCTGGAACTGGCTTTGATACCGGTTCCTTCGCCTCCATCGGTGCGCTTTGGTCACGCTCTTGGACTGAGACCGATCGGCTGTTTTTATCGGCTGGAGGAACCAGGAGCCAAGCCGCTATGACCAAGCTCGCCACAAAACCGATGACGATAGACATGTAGACTAACAACTCTACGCCGGTCATGGATGTCATCCCGATTACGTCTACAAATCCCTCGGGGATGGGATCAAGTGTCGTGGGAATTACTGTCATGGATGCGCTCCGATTCGTTTATCTTCGCTATTCGCGAAGACAATTGGGTTGAACCCGCTGCGAATCAAGAGCAAGAATCGCTCCTGGTGCGGGATAGTCAGTAGCCTAGGCGGCGCGGACGCCGGCGGTTCGTTCGCGGGAACCGTTGGAACCTGATGGGAGCCTTGGTTGAATTTTCCGCCTCGGGATCAGGACTAGGCTCAGCGTCGTCCAAAAACGCGCTTAGATCCTCTGCTAGCCGGGACTTCGACTCTTCCAGCGCTCTTTCGACATGGGCGACTTCGTTCGAGATCTCCACCGGAGCTTGATTCTCGGCGTGTGTGACTTGGGACGTTTGGGGAGACCATGCATCAAGCATGAACTTCATCCAGGCTGAAGTAAGCACTATCCAGGGATTCCAGAATATCGGCATTTCGGCTCCATTTTCCGCAGTCCTCGCTTGATTGCGAGGGTGAGATTTAGATTCAAGTCTGAGGCGGTTAGGTTTGGCGAATAATGAGATACGGGTCGAAGGAAAGTTCAAAGCAAGACAGCTCCATGTTAGGAAGGTGATAGCTCTGAAAGCACTTCCTTGTTCCAGGATCACTTAGTACAAGCACGTGTAGGAGTAGATAGCGCGGCTATGCCATCACGAACTGATATGTCCCCTTTTTGGTAGACACCGACAACAGGCAAAGTCGCTCTAGGACACTTTTTGTACTTTAAGCTCGCACTTCAGAGGGAAATTCTAGTTCACGCTGGTCAACATTTGTCAGAAAAGGCCGCTCAATTTAGCCCTATTGTTCATCAAGCTGCACTTTTTTATTCCGAAAAGGTGCACTAGCATGAACCCAACTCCAAGCTCGCGGACAGGATGTCCTGATGTTTCGCAGGTTCAAACCTCACGGGTGGGGTGCATAACTATAGAATTTAATAGAGCGTCCGTGAAAATGAAGGAGACAAAAGGCGTGGAGGGGTCATTGGCCCCTCCACGTCCTCTCAGGGCTTCGCGAACTAACTCGCGGCTCGCGCGAGATACGGTATGCATTGCGGGCAGAGCACGCGCCGTTGTTGACGCAAGTTGACGACAAGCCGCTCCGCTTCCGGAACACTCATCACCTGCTTCATGACGCAGCAGTTGGTGCAGTGCCTCTGGTACAGCCCTGGGCGCCGATCCGCGTGAGGAGCGTTGCCGTCCAGCAATCCCAGAACGTGACCGAACTCGTGCGCCGCCAACAACCAGACGCACTCGAGAGCCGATGCGCGGCTGGAAGCTCCCCGCACAAAGCGCCACACCGACTGCACGCTTACCAGCGAGCAAGCAAGACCGAAGACGAAGTTCAACTGCTGACCGCCTTGCTTGGCGGTCATGTCTTCGCCGGTCAGCATGAAGTCGATGTGCGGCTGTTGCTTCCGCCAGGGCTCGAACAGTTGCAGTTCGACCAGCTTCTGGGCGTCGATCTGGCCGTTGGCCATGCGGCACTGGTCGAGATACCAGGGCACGCTGCCATACTCGCCGTTGCTCCACGGACCTGGACCGTAGAACTTCACTTCGCGCCGCCCATCGGTGAAACGCAGCATCGACCTGATGCCGCGCATCGCCTGATCCAGGAGCTGCGTGTCCTGCTGGATCACCTGATCCCACGTGACATAGATAGGCAGCGTATTGGTACCATCCATGGAAGCCTCCTCGATGAGTGGAACTTACAAGCAAGAAGTTCGCGGCCGTTCAAACCGCGACCAGCTTGCCTTCCTTGAGCAGCCGGCGGAGCGTCGCCTCGAAGTTGGCGAAACGGCAGGCGGCTGTCGTTAGGCTGCCGTAAAGCATCAGGTCCCGATCTTGCAACGCCTGGAGGCACTCACCGAAGACTCGGCGACTTTCCTCCATCAAACCGTGCCAGTCGGCAGCGTAGGAAACGTAGACTTTGATGACCGAGCTATCCTCCTGGTCCGCAGCCGCGATCACCTTCGTCGGCCGAGTCGGCAGCGCCGCTTCAGCCGCATTGAAATTGGCGAGCAGTTCGAGATAGTTCTCGTAGTGACGGAACGTGAGAGCGAGGTCCTGTTCCAGAGGGGCGAGGGTGCTGTTCATCGCCGCCAACGCTTGGGTCCTGAGCTTTACGATGTCGTTTGTCCTGATACCGAGCCCGTTCGCACGCTCGACCATCTCTCCAATGGTGCTCTCGAGGTGGTCGCGAATGCCTCTCTGTCTCGTGAATTCCTGTGACATGCTGTTCTTTTCCGTTGGTTTGAAAATATCGGGAATGCACTGAAATGTGCACGGTTTGATTACCATCCCGGCGCTTGAGGCCGGGATGGGTAGCTGCTTGATGTCGTGAGGCTATATCAGGCGCGGATGGCGGCCAGAGCGGCAGCCCGGAGGGCAACCTCCCTGTCCGTCAGGCGTCCGCCGCGTGCCCAAGCCGGAGCCTGTCCCGGGTCGGTCGGCAACTTGCCGCCGTTTGCCAGCCGTGCCCGGCGAAGACGCCGATATTCACTGGCGTAGATCTGGTTGTAGGTCTCGCCATGCGGCTCGGCGTCCGGCACGGTCAGCCGACGATGCTCCGCTCCGAAGGTGAGATTGGCCGCGATTTGGCGACTGACGTCGGAGCGTTTGGCGCCGGCGGCGAGGTTGAGGAAGTCCGAACGTTCGTCGTCCTGAGCGGCCGAGGAGGCGTACAGCATCTCGGAGCTGAGCTTGTCCAGCCAGGCTCGCTCGTCGCCGCTCGCGGATGCGGTGACCTGTGCGGCGATGTGGGCCGGGCGGTGCTGGTGATGGGTGTGTTGCAACATGGCTTAGTCCTTCTCTTTGCTAGATGGAACGTTGAGACGTGGTAGTCGGCGTTGGTTCATCGTTTCGAAGAAACGAAGAGTCCGAGGAAATACCCCCGCAGTCCGAGCTCCGCCCGCACTTCCGGCGAACCGAAAAGTCCGAGGAAATACTCGCGCAGTCCGAGTTCCGCCCGCACCTCGGGTGAACCGAAGATGCCCAGGAAGTATTCCCGAACTGGGAGTTTCTCGCCCCGGATGGGGCGACCATGAGCGTCGCGGGGGAGGCAGTAGACGTAGGTCAGGCGTCCGGCGCCGGCGATCAAGCCGAAGCAAGCTGCCATGGCGACCAGCGGCAGGTAAGGTGCTATCTGTGTCACGGGCTATTCTCCTTTTCGGTTGGCTAAGTTGGAAGCGATGGAAAGCGCACCGTTGACGCACCACATGTAGTGGCTTGGTGTCGTCTGCGAATGAGCTCTGTCTTTTGCGTGTACTGGTTGGGGTATACCCTCGCTATTTCTCTGATTTAAAAAAAATACGTCTTCACTTTGACTAAAACCCGAGCTTAGAAGCAAGTGAACTAAAAAGTAACTGAAAAATGACATATGAGACTGACAGCTAGAAACGTTCCTCCCCATGCAACGGTGGGAAATTTGGAGATTTAACGGTTGCAATATGGGGATATTAAAGGGTGGGCAGAGAATTCACATGACACGCGTAGTTTCCGCGCGGTTTCGCGTCTGTTTGAAGATGGTTCACGAATGGCAAGCCAGTGCAGACGCGTGTTTCCACCATAGTGGTTAGTGAAGGTCGCACACCGGTTTGCCGGAACGATGATTCAAAAGGCGCCAGGAGAGCCGTGGTCGGCGATGATGTCGCTAGCTGTAAAGCACCAAATATGGTGCGGGAATTACGTGTTATAAACTTACAAAAAACATCTGAAATCCTGGTTCTTCCTGAGTAGCTGTGCGTTATCACTGATTCAAGCCACTTTTTGAGGGGTAGGAGTGTTCTGATAGGGTGCTTACTAAGTTCAATATTCAATTTTCGCCTACGGAGAACAAACAAACAGTAACCGCTCAGCCATTGAGCAGTGCCAATCACGTGACAGTGATGTCACCGATCTGCTCCGAGCTGAAAACCAACGCGTGCGTGCTTCACTTCGTACCAGAGAACTCACTTTGTCTTTAGCTACCTGCAGTCGACGTCGACTTGCAGCAACTTGTATCGGAGATCTTGCAATGGAAACGAACACCACTGTGTATGTCGGGTTTGCGCTAATCATCAGCTTCGTGTGCGGACTCCTCTCTCGTCGCGCAGCCAAGGGAGTCATGTCCGAAGCGGTTTTCTGGGGAGGTGTCGGAGGAATCGCACTGGGTGGTTTGTTCGGCATCATCGGTATCCTCATGTTCGATCTCGGACCGTTCTCGCTCTTCATTGGATGCTTCTGTTGCAACTTCTTGCCTGCCTTGACGGTGAAGCTAGTGGCGAATGTGGAAGACGAGATGAGCAAGGCGATGCGACACCCGACGGGTGCTCGGCGAGTACGGTCTGGCCGGCGTGGCAAACGCAGGCAGAGTGATGATTCTGCGAATGCGGCCGTGGTCACCCAAGCTACCAACTGGACGCTGTGGGGCAACCCGTTCGGATTCGGCTTTCCATCTTTCACTGGAGGCGGAGTGGCGAACAATGTCGGCGGCGGTTTCTTTGGCTCAACGCAGACGAACGATAGCCAGCCGGACGCCGGTTCCTGTGCGACCGGCACCACCGGCAGCTTCGCGGACACACCCTCGTGCCCGGCGCCTGACGCTTCTTCCATGCCGCAATAGCAAATAGTGTGAAACTGGATATGGTGGCAGCAGCTCTGCCGAGCAATCGCCGTATCCAGTGAGAATTTCTCAAACTGCCAACTTCGAACTGCAACAGGGCACAGCGTGCCCAACAAGGAGTCTACGAAATGAGTGACGTCTCCAACAAAACTGACGCCACGCAGGACTCGACCCTGCAGCTCAATCTGGATCAGTTGTGCGCCGCAGCATGGCTGATGCTCTCCACCATCCTTGCCACCTTGTTTCAGGATGGTCCGGGGATTTTCAAGGTGGTCGCTGCCTTCGCTGCCGCTGGCGGTGGATTTCTGCTGCTGAAAGGCTTCGATGTGACGTCCCGGTGGTGCAAGTTCCTGCCGTCAACAATTCTCGGCTACACAGTAGTGGTCTTGGTCGGCTGGTCCACTAATTACCATCCCCTGATAGCGCCACTGGCAATGGCGATTTTCGGCTGGGTGATCTCGCTGTTACTGGTGATGGGGCTGTATGAATTGCTCAATCGGCAAGGCAGCAAAGAGACAGTCAAGAGCGCTCTCGACCAGCCGGCCGGCATACAGCTCGAACCCGCTCGGTCGCGACCGTATGACGGTGGCCGTGATCAGTAAGAAAAACGGCTGCGGCGATCGCCGTTTGTTCCGTAATTTGGATGCTGACGCCAACTTCCGTTGATGCTGTCACTGCTGCGCTATCTTGCGCATCTCCGCGAATTGGCAAGATGTACGCGTCTTGCCTGACGAAACAGCGGCGTGTTGGGGGGTAACGCACCCTCCAATCGACGATGAATTGGCTCTCTCTCTGAAACCGCGAACTTCAACCTGAAACCGGGCACAGCCGTGCCCAACAAGGAGACTACGAAATGAGTGACCTCTCGAACATGACCGACGCCACCGTGGAGCCAACCAATCCACGTACTATCCTGATTCTGCGTTCTATCGTGGCAGTGCTGATGGGAGTGGCCATAGCCCCGGTAATCTTTCCAGATCGGTTCAACCTGGCTGGCACAGTCGCGGATATCATCGCCTTCACAACCATCCAGCTTGTCTACGTTCTTGTAAGAGAACTCACGCGGCCCGTCGAACAAAGGTTTTGGGCTGCCCGTAAGGCAATCCGCAAGGTGGAGATCGCCCTCGAGTTGCATGGGGTCTACGCTTCAACCGAGGCGCCGGCCTTCGGCGAGATGATCGCGGTAGTCAACGATGAGCTCGCTGCTGCGAAGCGCTGCTTGAAGTTGAACTTCGAGTTCTTCGTGAACTTAGGCGACGCTAAGCGGCATGCGGAAACCGCCGTGTCCAAGATGGAGATGTGTGTGGCCTGGCTGCACGAGTCATCTCGCGCGGCGCACCGCCAAGCGACGGCTGAGTAGGAGTAGCCAATACCCAGACCCAAATCGGAGAGCGGCGAGCACTGCGTGTGACGCCGCTCTCGGCGTAAATGTGTTTGAGACTGAAACAGGTACGGCGGCATCTTGGGATGCAATCCGCTTCTCGTTTCGCACCGATGTCGGGTTTCCGCCCGGCCGAAGACAGATATTCATTGCTCTGACAAGACGAGGTTCATCATGTCTACACCAACTTCCCCCGTTCGAGTTGCATTTGCCGGTGCCGGTAGGCATCTGGCTCGTTCCCATGCGATACACGTGCATGTCCACCCGAACGCCGCCATCGTCGGCGTATTCGATCCGTCTGATGTGTCCGTTGCCGAACTGATGGAGGAGCTTGGTGCGAACGTCCGCATCAAGCGCTACGCCTCCTTCGAGGAGCTGGCTGCGGACACCGCCGTGAACGCTGTGATGATCGCCTCGCCCGACCGGTTTCATCTGCCCCAGCTGGTTGGATCGGTTGAAGCAGGCAAGCACGTGTTCTGCGAAAAGCCGATGTGCGACAGCCCGGAATGACTTGAAACCCTGAAGTCGACTCTGGTGCGGGCTCAAACCGCCGGGTTGGTTGTGACCAGCTGCCATCCTCGCCGTTTTGATCCGCCGTATGTGTGGCTGAAGGACAACCTGCCGGAGCTTGTCTGTCGCTACGGCAAGCCGCTGGAGCTCAAGCTCGACTTCACTTATCACAAGCCGGACGCGGCAAAAGCCGGGCTGCACGGCGGTAGCATGCTTCAGGATCACATGAACCACGAGTTCGATTACTTGTGCTTCTTGTTCGGGATTGAAGCCTGCACGGCGCACAAGCTGTTCGACGACGAGGACCGCTATCACGTCTCCGGCACGAGGGAGGACGGCATCGTTTTCTCCTTCGGCGGAACGCGGCGGCTGGACGGCAAAACATACGGGGAGGTGATCGAGGTTCGGTTCGAGCGTGCCACCATCCACATCGACACCTATCACTCGGCGAACTCGTATATCCACGAGCACGAGTTGGCGTCGAGCACCTTGCGCCTGATTGCGCCGGGAACGACCGACTACGACGTGCGATTCCAGGCGATCAACCACAACTGGATCGACGCTATCCAGGGAAAGGGGATCAACTACCTGTCCGCTGACAGCATGTACGCCAACTCGTTCATGTCTGTGGCTTTCGCGCGAAGCAATACGGTTGCCTATCAGACAAAATAGGCTACCAAATCATCGTCAACCTGAACCTGAAACCGGGCACAGCCGTGCCCAACAAGGAGACTACGAAAATGAGTGACCTCTCGAACAAGACCGGCGCTACCACCGAGCAGAACAATCAACCCGTTGCCCGCCTGGCGTGCGCCATCGGAGCAGTGTTGCTAGCGATGGCAATAGCTGCCGCAATCGGTCCGGACAAGGCCGAGCTGGCTGCCGCCATCTGCGCGGCGGTTGTCACCGCAGTGATGCAGCTCGAGACCCATGGACTGCTGCGGCGGTTTCGCTACTGGCCTCTGGCGATTGTCGCAGTGGCGGCATGCGTCGTTCTGTATCTGCACTTCGAACTCCTGGAAGCGATGCTGAAGGGGGTTATCGCCTCGATGGCTGCTAACGTTGTGGGCAGGATCGCTTTCCGTGTGATCACCGAGCCCGATTCGTCCAACGACAGCGGCGGCACCAAAGCCGGCCCGGATGGCGAGAAGGACGCTTCTGCGCAGGCGTAACGGACGAGACACGGCGAATACCAAGGACTGAACTGGAGGGCGGCGCACCTCAGGTGACGCCGCTCTCCGCGAGTATGCGTACTCTTGCTGGATCCGAAACTACCAACTTCATCCTGAAACCGGGCACGAGCCGTGCCCAACAAGAGGGACTACGAAAAATGAGTGATCAAGCCAACAAGACCGATGCCGCCCTGGAGTCGACCCTCCAAGTCATTGCGCAGCGGTTGTCCACCGCCGCGCTAATCGTTCTTGCCACTGTCCTGACCGCCGTCCTCCAGAGCGGCCCGGGTGTGATCAAGGTGATAGGCACAGTTTCCGGGCTCTTCCTCGCTATCGTTGTGGTTCAGGCGTACCGCAGCGCCTTCGCTCGGCAACGCTGGAGCTTCGCAATATTTTGCTTCATCATGATCGGGTGCGAGGTCGGGTCCGTGGATGTTCGTATGCTGGATGCCATGCTGCTCGGCGTCTACGGCGTCATCATCTCTTGCATCGTCAGTTTTTCGGTCTACCTCGTGCTCACCAACACGAGTCTCAGCGCGATGTGGGACAAGGTGACCGGGGGGAGTGTCCAGCCTGCCGCGGAGCAGCGTTCCGACGCGGAGTAGTCGTAACCGCGCGTGATTCTGTGATCGATCGATCCTGATCGGGAGCGGCGAGCATCTCAGGCGACGCCGCTCCCACGCAATGCGTACTGTTGCTACCTCTGAAGCTACCAACTTCAAACCTGCAACCGGGCACAAGCCGTGCCCAACAAGGAGACTACGAAAATGACGGACTCGTCCAACAAGACTGAAGTGAGCCCGACCGAGTCGACGATCACCGCGGGACGCCTGTGCGTCGCCGGCATCGTCGTTCTGTCTACGATCCTGGCCGTCCAGCTCAATCCCGGACCCTGGAGTTTCAGGCTGTTCTCGGCGGTGTGCGCCTTGTCCATTAGCGGCACTGTCGTGCGGACAGCGGCATCGAAGACGTTTCACCTCTCGGTTTGGGTGGCTGTGTCGCTCGGCTTTCTGGTATCGCTGGTGGGCGGCGTGTTCATGGGCAACTCCAATCTGGAGTGCGTGGCTATCGCGTACTATGCCATCTTGCTCTCGGTCGCGGTGAGCCTGCAGGCGTATCTGTTGCTGGCCAATGTGAGTCTTTTGACGTTGGCTGCCAGGCTGCCGATGAAAGAGGGCAAGCGCCTTCCGGCTCAAGACCAGGCGCATCCGGCGGCGTAACCCGCCTGGTGCGGTGAACTGTTGAACGTGAACGGAGAGCGGTGCGCATCTTTGGATGCAACCGCTCTCCGTCGACTACGAGGGTAAATGCGGGACAACGACTAGGTTTTGTTGGATTTCTTTTTGACTGGTCCGAGATGCTATACATTATCGTAGGCACCGCATTTGGTGAAAAATGAGGGAATGGCAAGGGGAATAGAGCAAGATGGGCAGCCGGCAAAAGCACGCAGGCTGCCCATCTGTAAGCGGTTGTCTTGTGGCGGTCAGGCGATCCCGGTGGTTCGATCTTGTAGCTCGATCCTGGAGAAATCCTGTTCGTCGAAGAGTTCTTGGCGAATGATGTCCAAGATACGAGGCTGCAAAACGTCCCAGTCGAAGGCGCCGCCGATGGCGATGCTCACATCAAAGTAGCAAATCTTGATCTCGACGACGCCTTGCAGATCGGCGATTCGCTTGAGAACCTTGTACCCGTTCTTATGGCCGTTTTTGATCAGCCATTCTCGCCACCCTTCAATGTTTGTAAGAGTGTTGTTGGTGTCACGCTGGGCGATAAGTACCGACAGGCAGAAGCGTCGTTGCGCCGGCGAGTCGCCGAACATAACGCGAATGCGCCGTAACGGTTCGTTTTCCTCGGCTGGCATAGACATTCTCCATATGAACGTTGCAAGGAAAGTAGTGCTGATGTGTCAGGAAGAGAGCGTGAACGGTTCAGCAGGGCGACAGTGTATCGCCGCCTCGCTGAACCATTTGCCCAGGCATCGCCCCTGCTCAGACGCCGGCGCTGTCGGAGTACTCGCGCTTGTCGAGCCACTCCCGCAAACCGTCCACTGTCTGAGTTTTGGCGACCAGCTTGTCCGCATCGGCGCGAGAAAGGAAATCGATGTCACACAAGCCTTGCAGCATTGAATGAAACCCGGCAAGCACTGCCAGCTCCTTCTTCGCCCGGGGGATGGAGAAATCGAGGGTTCGCACCTTCACTGTCACCGGTTTGACGATGAGAGCGGCGTGCTGCTCGAGCTCCGGTTGGTGATTGTGAGCGAGGAATCGACCCACGTTCATCAACCACCGGTTCTGCTGACTGTCGCCCTTGGCCGGCACCAGGCCGATGATGTCCTCCACCTTGGTGCCATCATGCATGGTGGCAAGGGTGGTGGGGCAGCGGCTGTGTCGATTGAGAGCGCCGTCGGTGAGAACGCGACCTTTGTATTCGGTCGGAATCATGTGGAAGGGCACGGTCGCCGTGGCTCGGACAGCCAGTTCAACCGGGGCCGCCTCGTCGGAGATGACGCGCCGGATTTGATTGGGGCTGTATTCATACACCCCCTCGGCGGTGAAGACGATCTCGTTTTCTCCGCATGTGGCGATGGTTTTCACGCACAACGGCCAATCCGGAACATGCTTGGCGATGCGGTATCCCATAGGAGCCGAATCGCGCATGCCGTCTCGCAACGGTTCGCCCGACCACTGCGATCTGACCACCGACTTCATGACGCTGAGCGAAGAGTGAATCTTCGGCAACAGTCGTTCGAAGTCGTATTCGAGCATTTTATCGATGATCCATC
>Ga0206829_10265_pt1 | contig 15165 bp, 9 predicted proteins | sample Alteio_BWOrgCont_75_FD_152862 | JGI IMG/M metagenome (GOLD analysis project Ga0206829, IMG submission 152862) | Enriched cells from forest soil in Barre Woods Harvard Forest LTER site, Petersham, Massachusetts, United States -... | ecosystem: Environmental > Terrestrial > Soil > Temperate forest >... | reverse complement strand
GTGGAAAGCCGCTACATTGGCGATTACCTGAATGTGGTCAGGACCTCCAAAATCCGCGTCGGTGATGGGGATAGCGGTACGGTTTACAATCTTGACCGCTTGAGGGTAAGTGACGCCGAAGTCTGGATTGGTCTGGCTTCGGTACCGGACGAACCAGCTCGTATCCACATTCAAGTGCATCAGGTTGGTTAATCTTCCGATGTTCTCGGCTCCTGTTGCCGTACTTCCTTGAAGTGTGCGGAATTCATCCAGGTTAACCGGGTCTGCCCCCTTTGACTCGAGATAACCATTCAGAAAGGCCGCATGGCTTATCTCATCGTTGGTGTTGCTGGTTATGTATTGCGGGCCGTCGGAATCGAGGTTCGAGAGCGCGGATTGATAGCCGTTCATCGGTTGGTTCGGGTTCACCTCCACGGGAAGCTGATCGCCAATTCCACCCAGTTCTGCATATTGCGTCCAGAGGTCAGATTCCAGAAGCTCCGCTGTGGCCAAAAACCGCAGGATCGCCACATCTCCGTGATCCAGACTACCGTCCTCGACCCGATCTTGTGCACGGGCCATAGTTCCATTAACAAACAAACCGGCACCTACGGTAGCGGCGCCTCCTGCCAATAGGCCGCTTTTCATAAAAGAGCGACGGTCCAGTGGTCCCTGCATTACCTTCCGTGATTCACCCATAATGTCTCCTCATCTTCGTTTTTGAAATACGTTCCAGCTAAGGAGTCTTCCAAGTGATGAGCACTTCTCCGAGTCCATAGCGAAAGCGAGACAACCTCGCCATCGTCCTTAATAACTGGAATGACTCAGGTTTATTCCGTGCTTTTCGAATCATTTTTGCGGGAGTTCATTACTTGGATTAGCGATTGTTTTGAACAAACTAGGACCCGATGACCCGCTTCGAACCCGGCTTGTCAAATTATTTATCGATTGGCGAGATCGACCGACATCCAATGCCGGATTGAACACCTAATTGTCCTTGCCTTATCGAGGGCACCTTGCCAGCACTCTCCAGTTACGGTCATGAATAAAACATCATCGTGCTCAGTTCTCGTAGTTACGCGGCAAACGCGCGAACTATTCAGATTGGAGAAGAGACAACGGTAAGGGATTTGGAAATGCTCGAGATTACGCTCGGAATCGGAGGCGATGAGGTCGCTCACTTCCCTGAATTTCCCCACTCCATGCATTTGCGGCAAAGAGTAAAGAGTGGTCCTGGCTAAGAGTGAGTGAGCCTTGCGATTCCAATGGATCGTTGTTTCCTCCACTGCCTCGGCCACCAGTCGGAAATCGTCCCGACTCGTGCAGTGTTCCATCTGCTGCTCTATGCCATTACTAAACTCCTGGGTTGTTAAATTGCGTGACCCGGGATCGGGCTCACGTGGCCGTGAGACCTTCGTTGCTGTTTGCGGTTACAGAAAAACCCGGACACGGATGAACGCCGTTCGTGTAGTCAACGGTCCTGAAATGTTGACGCCTGCCTGGCCGCCCTTTAGGTTACAGGGAATTCAGGAACTGCTGGCCGATTCCAGAGATGCCAATCGCTAATCTTATAGCTGCCGCCAATAGGCATCCATAAAAGATGGCCTCACGACGAAGAGACATGGGTGTTCCTCCTCCTGCAAAGGGACCCCTGACTCTTCCCGAAAAGAGAGCGGAGAGGCCCCTCTACTCTCGCTAACTGTTGCGTCCCCGGATTTATTCCCAGATCGCCAGGTTTTTTTTTGCACGACAGCACGCGCCAAATCAAATCGCTGATTGTTCTTATTACGAAGGAATCTGCTCAACAGTATCCCGCAAATCTTATGGAATAAATCGAACCTGTCTCAGTTCTCCTCGATAAATGTCAATACGCATCAGAGAAGCGGCATTAAGCATGAAAGCGGCCGTTGTCAGAAAAGGAGTCCGTGGTCTGTATGAATGAGAAACCGGCCGTGCTGCATGCCGATCTCCGATCGCTCCTTTGCGGCGCCCATCTGAAGGCAGGACAGCCAGATGGTCTGAAATGGAGAACAGCGGGGAAAATTCGCACAGCATTCGCAATCCTTGTCGGATTTGCCGGGTTGATGGCGGGGCTCTCGAAAGCAAGAGCCCAAATGATTATTCCTGAGGATCGAACATTGCACCCTCCCCAAGGCTTTGATTTCAGAGGCCAATGGACTTGCGGAGCAGGCGCTTCGATCGCATATCTAGAAGTGGGTAATCAAAATCGTGCCACCGGAGGCGCGACACTGCGTCTATCGGAACCCTGGACTGAGATTCGCGAGAGTCAAGATGGCTTCAACGGGAACTATTTTGTCGGGTACGACCGGGACAAAAGTCAGTTCCTCATGATCGATGCGGACGATCCCACTTCAGTAGCCTATTTTACCGAGGGCTGGAGCGGAAAAGAGCTCGTACTTACGTCGACAAATGGCAAGGATCAATTAGCTCCGCCGCATCGCATTCAATACGTTGTCAACGACTCACATCAGTTCACCGTGACCTGGGAAATGCTGGAGGATACCAACTGGAAGGGGGAGCCAAGTTTCATGTGCAGCAAGATCGAACACGATCACCGCTAAGCAACCATACTCCGGCGGAGCGGGAATCTATTCCGACTTGACCGCAGAGTTGTACTAGTGAACTCTTGGAGGACACTACATGAAAAGTTTCTATGTACTTATAAGCGCCTCCTGGCGCCGCTCTTCTTTCAAATTAAGCCGCGTTTTTGCCGTTCTATTTATGGGATTAAATGTTGCTGGGGCTATGCATGCACAAAGCGCTAATCCGATTTCTATTTCCCCATCCTCCGGTAGTGGCTCAGTGCAGGCCTTTATTGCAACATATACGGACCCGAACAGCGCGACGGATGTGCAGTCGCTTTCTCTCTTTATCATGAACGGTGTTGCTCCAGATAGTAAGAGTGGATGGTCGGCGAATGCATGCATTCTGAACTACACCATCGGCTCAGGTGTTATTCAGCTGGTACAGGATGCAGGTGGGGCATTCCTCTCCAATACAGCCATCGCAGGAACTGTTCAAACGGTGAGCAACTCGCAGTGCACAGTGCTCGCCATCTTATCTTCCGCAAATATCTCCGGAAACACTGTAACGGTCACGTTTTACGTGGAATTTACCGCACCGTTTAGAGGCGCCAAGCAACTTTATTTGTCAGCTGGAAATCCTGAAGGCGATAACAATACAAATCTTCCGCCGCAAGTCGGAAATTATAACGTTACTTCCAGTGTGCTTCCATTATCTGTTTTTCCTTCATCCGGAAGTGGTTCAGAGCAGATATTCACGACAGTATACTCAGACGAAACAACTCAGGTAGCATCTGTATTTTTCAATATCAAGAGTACAGCCAACAATACTTCAGCAGCAAACGCATGTAAGTTGCGTTATAACCTCGACACGGCTGAGATTCTGCTTGTGAACGATGCCGGCACTCATTACAGCTCCCCGATCATCTCAGGATCGACGACCCCCCTTAGTAACAGTCAATGCACAGTGTATGGTGTAGGCACCTACGCGGTAACCTCCGGCAACTATGTTGTAGTCTATTTCAACGTGTCGTTCGCTCCCGGGTTTGAAGGTGAGAAGAAGATTACGATGGCAGGCGTAGATGAGACCGGCGCTTCCAGCGTCAGCAACGGAGCAGTCGGCACTTACACAGTTACAACTCCGCCACCTACTGCCGCGCCGAATTTCACGCTGACCAACACGGCCGTCAGCATCGCTCTGGTTGGAGTGCCTGAAACTTCAACCATTACGATAACGCCGAGCGGAGGCTTCAATGGAAACGTGGCACTCACATGTACCGTGATCAGTCCAGCAATTCCTGATCCACCCACCTGTGCATTTGCCACGCCCTCGACAATCTCGGTGAATGCAGAGACGACGGCGACACTCGTTGTCAACACCACGGCAGCGTCTGCTGCGAGGTTTCACAACCCGCTTCAGCCATTCTTTGTCGCCGCCGGCAGCATTACCATGGCGGCTCTCCTCTTCCCTGTGCTGCCTGTCCGCTGGAGATGGCAAACGCGGCTTAGCCTGCTGGTGCTCGCTACCATTGCGGGAGTGACCGGGTGCGGCGCAATAAATAGCCGCGTCATTGCACCCACCAGCCTCGGCACAGCGAATCCCGGCACGGCCGCCGGAAACTATATCGTCGCGGTGACGGGTACCAGTGGCGCGACCACCGCAACGACGGCTGTGAGTGTCACTGTGAAGTAAGCTGGAGACCTTTTGATTAAGCCAACAATAGACACCACTACTTGCCCACAATCATCGGATCGGTCACGCCTACCTTCACACTCTCGGCATGGGGAAGCAGGTGATCGTAGATCGACCCGGTGAAGATGGTCGCTTCCGTGGCCATCATCCGCGGTTACGGCAGGGTCCTGCCCCAGGCATCCAGTTCGCACCGGGTCGAGCCAATCGTGCCTTTCCTATGCACCTGACCAGCTGCGTCCTTGACGCAAAAACTGATCGGCCTCTTGTGAACATCTAGTCCGATGTAATACATACTCTCCGAGAAGCCTCCGAGGTTGTTCTCTGAATCAGCGGCCTGCTGAGTTCAGCTTCTTCTCACACCTCGTGCTCCCGCCTTACATCCAAACAATCCACCCGGAACTCAAGAAACCGCCTGTTTTCCACAATATAGATCTATTTTGAGTGAAGACCGGACGAGGCTCTGAACATCCGGTTTCCTTATCTCAGTTAAGTGGGTCTTCGTTTTGCGGCACTTTCCTCAACATCCCCGTTCGAGCCGGGCACGCCCGTCACTCACATCGCTATCTTTGCGAAAGACACCCTGTTCATCGGGATCGTTGGCATCATTGCCCGTGTTTTCCATAGACCTTTGTAGGAAACCGGCGGTTCACACTCGGCTCAGATGAACTCAGGGTGAGCTACAGCATATGTAAGATATGTGCTATTGCGGAACACTGCTCTGGAGCCTGAACGATGCCGGTGCGACTGAAGGACATAGCAAACGATCTGAACCTGTCACAAATGACAGTGTCTCGGGTATTGCGCGGGCATATCGATGTCAGTCCGGAAACAAAAGCGCGAGTCTTGCAGCGCGTCAAAGAACTGAACTACAGGCCAAATGTAGTGGCTCGAAGTTTGCGCACCGGATACACCTCGACAATGGGTCTTATCGTTCCTTCCCTGCGCGAGACCTATGCCTCAGAGCTGGCAAAAGCAGTGGACAAGACAATACGGGCCGCCGGCTACGAGCTTATCGTCTGCTTGTCGGAAGACGGCCCCGCATCGGAGCAACAGAATATCGAGCTTTTGCTCGCCCATCAGGTAGACGCTCTTCTCATCGTCTCCATTCAGGAAGGTACAACTTTCTTCCAGGACCTCAGCCATAAGCAGAAAGTACCACTGGTATTCATCAACCATAAATCCCAGGATTCGATTGAAAACGCAGTCTTTGTCGGAATTCGTGAAGCAGATGTAGGCCGGATAGCGACGGAACACCTTATATCCATTGGTTGTCGTCGCGTCGCATACCTTCGCGGCCCTCGTACCTACATCGGGGATCTTCGCTATACAGGATTTCGGGATGCTCTCCATGATGCTGGGCTACCCTACCGTCCCGAGCTTGTCATAGATGGCCTTGGCGCGGAAACCAGCGAATACAGACGCGGATTTGATGGAATGCTCCGGCTCGCGTCGGGAAAAACGCGGCTGGACGGCTTAGTTTCATACACAGACATGATGGCCATCGGCGCAATGGATGCGGCACAGAGCATGGGAATCGAACTCCCCAAAGAAATCGCTGTTATCGGCAGCGGCAACGAAGTGCGACTCTGCGAAATGCGAGTCCCTCTTTCAAGTATTGATACGGCAGGATATGAGGTCGGGCAGAGCGCAGGCCGAACGGCGCTGCGGCGAATCTCCGGTGCCGCGGGTTCGGGAGCTCGCAATGTCCTCATTCCTCCGAAGCTTGTATTGAGGCGCTCGTCGACCCGCTGATCGTGAGCGGCAAAGGCAAAGTAAGAATCGCCGCACAACCATGTGAGGCAAGAAATCTGCGAGGACACGGGCTATGAACGCGCGAACGCGAAAGAGAAACGGCGTGTTGGACCTAGTAATATTTGGCGAATTTTTCTCTGACATGATTTTTTACGGCTTGTCTGACCGCCCTCGCCTCGGAGAAGAATTGAAGACCAATTCATTTCTGGTCGCTCCCGGCGGCGGGCTCGCCATCACTGCCATGGCGGCCAGCAAACTCGGCACATCGACAGGTATTGTAACCAGGGTCGGCGTCGACGCAGATATGCTACCCACCTGGGCTGAAATCGTTCGCGAAAAGCTGGACATCACCGCGTGCGAATATCGTAAGGATTTACCAACAGCACTGACGGTGAGCATTGCCTACAAAAAAGACCGGATGATGGTGACTCATGAGCCCATCAACAAGCGGCTTGAAGAGTTGCTGGAACAACCGGCTGTGCAGCGAAAGCTTGAGCGCTCCCGCCACGTGCATATTGCCTGTGCCTTACGGCGTCCTGCAAAGTGGATTCCGACATTGAAACGGCTGCGCGAGCAAGGCCTGACCATATCTGCTGATTTTGGATGGAACCCGGACATTTCCGTGACGGAGCTGATGTCGATCGTGAAATTCTGCGACTTCATCTTTCCTAACGACCATGAAGCCAAGACGGTAACGGGAACCACGAATGCCTTGCGTGCGGCGGAGAAGTTGCAGGACTGGGTAAGAATTCCGGTCATCAAGCTCGGCGCAAAGGGCGCCCTGTTAATGGCGGACGGCAGGGTCTACCGCCAAACCGCAATGCAGTTGCCTGTAGTCGATGCAACAGGTGCGGGCGATGCGTTCAATGGCGGATTTCTGCACGAATTTCTCCGCGGCGGAGGATGGGATGATTGCCTACGTGCGGGTAACCTCTGTGGCAGCCTCGCCGCCTCACAGCCGGGGGGACTGCAGGGTCTGCCGGGTTCTCAGGAATTCATCCGATGGATGGCGAGCATGGATAAGAGCGGCGTACACGAGAAAAAGCGATCGAAGGATCAATAACACCAGCCCTGTCTCCGGGGTAAATCCTGGCCGGCATAATTTTTTCTTGACATTGCAGATGGATTGCGGTTTGCTAACACATCATATGTTATCGATAACAAAAGCTCAATTCGTCCTTCCAGAGCTTTGTTGATTCTGGATTGTTTCCTTCCGTAAGGGGTTGTATCCCGTCGCTCACCGCAAGGCTGGGCACGACATCGTGCACTGCACTACGCAGTCCGTCAGTCAATTCCAGATAGGAAGTGAGTTCCATGAAAAAAGCATTCACGAATGGCTTGAAATTTCTAAGCGTTTTCAAAATCCCCGCGAGCTGGATTTACCGCCCCACGTTCTGCTTTATCGCGCTGCTTGTTTTAGCTCTGCCCTCTTATGCTCAGATCGATAACGGATCCATTACTGGTCTCATCCGCGACAGCAGCAGAGCGGTTGTGAGTGGTGCGAGTGTCACGATCAAGAATCTGGCGAATGGTATTGCCATCAACGTGACAACCAACAGCGACGGCAACTATCAGGCACTTGCGCTGATTCCCGGCCAATATTCTGTTGAAGTTTCTGCTCAGGGGTTCAAGTCGGAAAAAATTCCTCTGATAGACATTCACGTGCAGACTCGCGCCCAGGCCGACTTCACACTCACCGTAGGATCAACGCAGCAACAGGTGGAAGTACAAGCGGCCGCCATTCAATTGCAGACCCAGACCGCCGATGTAGGCGTTGTTATTGCGAATAAACAGATCAATGACTTGCCCCTGAATGGAAGAGATTACGATCAGCTGGCGCTTCTGGAACCCGGTGTTTTTTCGAACCCCAGCAACGAAGTTGCAAATGCAGCCGAAGGGCGTTTCAGCGCAAATGGCAACCTCGAGCTGCAAAACTACTTTTCTCTCGACGGAATCGATAACAACTCCGGCTCCGAGAATTTGCAGGAGCAGTCAGTACAGGTGATTACCCCTCCCCCGGATGCGCTGCAGGAGTTCCGACTTCAGACGAGAACCTACTCGACCGAATTCGGAACTTCCGCCGGCGCAGTCGTCAATGCTTCGATCAAGTCGGGAACCAACTCCTTTCATGGAGACGTCTGGGAATATCTGCGTAACAGCGCACTCGACGCAAACACCTATTTCAACAACGCAACCGGCGTACCGATCGGCCACTTTAGCCAGAACCAGTTTGGCGGCACGGTAGGCGGACCTATCGTACGCGACCGCGTATTTTTCTTCGCGGATTATCAGGGGCTCATCAGCAGCCAGGCGCAGACGGTTTTTTCAACTGTGCCTTCGCCCCAGATGAAACAGGGCGATTTCAGTGCTCTCACCTCCAGCTACAATTTGCAGGCAGTCGCACAGGGGCAGGAAGGATGCATCGTCAATAATGTCATCAACCCATCCTGCATCGATCCGGTAGGAAACACGCTGCTCAATCTGTATCCCGATCCCAACATCGGCACCGGCTACACCGGCGCGGTCAACTACCAGTACGCGTCATCAGTGCCGAACCATACCCACTCTACTGACGGACGCATCGACGCAACCATCAACAAGAGCAATCAAATCTTTGGACGCTATAGCTACTACAACACCAACTATGACAGCCCTCTCTGGACAGCGAATCCGATTGTTGGCAACGGCGAGTTCTCGACAGAATATGTGCTGCACAACCAATCTGTTGCTCTCGGCTGGACTTACACCCCATCCTCTACCTTGGTTAACCAGGCTCATTTCGGATTTCTGCGCGACTTCTCGCAAAGCAATCCGGTTGATCTGACGCTTGGAAAATCTTTAGCTCCGAATTATGGATTGACCGGCGTTCCCGACAATCCTGAATCTGCCGGCCTTCCGCCGATCTATATTTTCGGCCTAACGACACTCGGTTCTTCCATCTATCGTCCGCAGTTTCAGGTGTCACAGGTATGGCAATACATCGATGACCTATACAAGCTGATCGGAAAGCACAGCCTGCAGTTCGGTTATGAATATCACCGAAACACGCTGAACTTCTTTGATCTCGAAGCCCCGCAGGGCGCAATCCTCGACACCGGAATCTATACAAACACACCCGGCTTCGCTCCAGCAGCATTCCTGTTGGGCGACATCGATTGGATCATCGGAGAAACGCCGCTCAAGGTGAATAACTATCTTCCCGGCAACTCCATCTATGCACAGGACACGTGGCGTGTCAGTTCAAATCTGACCGTGAACTACGGCGTACGCTATGAACTCTATGCGCCGTTCTGGCTCGACCGCGACAACCGTGTATCGAATTTCGATCCCACCAACGGTGGCTCGATTATCTCTGCTACATCAAATAATGGGGTCTACGGACGCGTCCTCGTTCATCCCGACAATCTCAATTTCTCGCCGCGCGTCGGCTTTGCCTATCACGCGTCACCGCCTATCGTATTTCGTGGCGGATTCGGAATTTTCCACCAGTTCATCAATAGAATCGGCTCCGAGTCCATGCTGGAGCTGAATCCGCCATTCCTGCGCAACAATGTCATCACCCAATCGCTGGGTAGCACCATGCCCATCATGCAGTTAAAGACTGGCTTCCCCTCTGCCGAACTTGATGCACAGGGGCTCTATCTGCCCAGCCTGCAAATCCGCGCGCAGGACCCGGATCAGCGCACCAGCTATGTGGAACAGGCAAGCTTTGGAACGGAGATTCAAGCATCACGGAACACATTTTTCGATCTCACATGGGTGGGCAATTGGGGCCGCAAGATGAACCGTCTGCGGAACGCGAATCAGGGCGTCGTCACCAGCTACTCGAGCGGCAACCCCGTCATCAGTTTCCCCTATGTAAATCTGAACAGCGTCAGTCAGTCAGTGAACGGCACCGGTCAGCACGCGTTTCTGGAATTGGCTACGAACGATGGCAATACCGATTTCAACGGTCTAGAAGCGAGTCTCACGCGTCAAATGTCCAACCGGCTTCGCTACCAGATCAGCTATACCTGGTCACACAACATGGCCAACTATGTCGACAACCTCACCGGAACCTCCACCCCGCAGAATGCCTATGACTATTCGCACGAGATGAGCAACTCCAGCCAGGATGTGCGCAACCGCGTGGTAGGAAATGCAACGTGGGCATTGCCGATAGGAAAAGGCGGCTGGGTTATGAACAATGACAGCATCGCTTCCCGCATCCTTGGTGACTGGCAGTTCAACACGATCGTCAGTCTTCAGAGCGGCATTCCGTTTAATGTCACCGCCCCTGATACCAGCTCTACCGGAGGCAACCACGCCTTCTATCCGGACTGTGTAGGCGATCCCTTTGCCGGCGCATCGACAAACCCGAAGGATTATGCGGGCGGCAACTCTCCAGGGTTCTTCATAAATCGCGCAGCCTTTGCTCAGCCCGCTCCCGGTGACTTCGGAACCTGCCGTCCGCGCATGTTCCATGGACCCGGAAGCGAAAACGTAGACCTGAGCCTCTTCAAGGGATTTTCTCTCGGAGATCAGATGAGGATGGAGCTGCGCGGAGAGTTCTTCAACGCGTTTAATCATGCGAACTTCGCAAATCCCTCCGCCGACTACTCCAGTCCCGGATCTTTTGGCAAAGTCACAGACACCGTGGGCAATCCAAGAGAAATCCAACTCGCGGCAAAATTCTATTTCTAACTAAGGCTACAAACGACGCATGCCCGGGTAACACCGGACATGCGTCGGAAAGCGAATCATCGTCATGCGGTTGTGCTCAAAAGCTTTTGCGTCTGTCGCCCTCGCACTTGCAACAAGCATGTGGCCCATCAATAGTTCGGCAGATGGACCCAAAGAGGTCACAGATGCGCGGCCCATTCCCGTAGATCGCGGCGCGGCTGAGACATGGCAATTGCTTAAGAAGCTCCATACCCGTGCCAGCCTGCTTATGATCGTCGCCCATCCCGACGACGAAGACGGCGGCACTCTGGCTTTTGAGAGTCGCGGCATGGGCGTGCGGACCGACCTGCTCACACTCAACCGCGGTGAAGGCGGAGCGAATGTCATGTCCGCCGATCTTTGGAATGCGCTCGGCCTTGTCCGGACTGAAGAGCTTCTTCAAGCTGGACGCTATTACGGCCTCGACGGTCAATACTTCACCACGATGGCTGATTATGGCTTCTCTAAATCTTTGGACGAAGCGCTGCAAAAGTGGGGTCATGATCGCGTATTGGAACAGGCCGTACGCGTTGTCCGCGAAACACGTCCTCTTGTCGTTTGCTCCGTTTTTGTAGGCGGACCTACTGACGGCCACGGCAACCACGCGACCGCAGGATTAATGGCGCAGGAAGTCTTCAAGGCAGCTGGCGACCCGAAAATGTTCCCCGAGCAATTGGAGCAAGGGTTACGCCCCTGGACTCCCCTCAAAGTATATGCGCGGACGCCATTCTTTCTTACGTCGGCCAAGGGTTCTTACGACTACGCCAATCACACGTGGGGACCGGTCGGCGTTACCAATCACGTCACCGGAAAATGGGAGCCGGGTGCGGTATCGACGACAGTAAAGATACCATCCGGCACCTACGACCCTGTGCTGGGCGAAACTTATGTACAGATTGCGCGCGAAGGTCTCGGTTTTCAGAAGTCGCAGAATGGCGGACCTGAGATACCACTGACTGGCCCAGTGAATGCAACGTATCATCGTTTTGGATCGCATATCGAAGTACAAGATGAGGAAGAAAGTTTCTTCGACGGCATCGATACCTCGCTTGCCGGCATCGCCGAGTTGAGCGGAGCAAAGCCGCCAGAGTGGCTCACGCAAGGGCTCGCCGCGATCGACAGCCACGTCAACAACGCAACGCAGGCATTTACCTCCGGCAAACCAGCAGAGGTAGATTCAGAGCTTGCCGAAGGCGCAAAGCAGACGGAAGCGCTTCTCGCAAAAATAGAGCAGAGCGATCTTTCCGCGGATGCTAAATACGGATTGAACTATGAGCTACAGGTAAAGCGGCGGCAGTTTAACGATGTCCTGGTGTCAGCCCTCGGTGTTCATCTTGAAGCGATCGTGGTACCCACTGAAGAATCGAAAATGCCGCCTGAGTTCCGCCGCATACAGCCAACATTTCAGATGGCTGTTCCAGGGCAGAATATCCGCGTGAAAGTGCATATATTCCAGCCTGGACCATCCGACATTTCTGTGAATACCGTTCGGCTCATTGCATCGTCTGGCAAAGACTGGAACGTAAAATCGGAAGCTGAATCACCGAAAACTCTCGCCCCCGCTTCCGCTTCCGATACAGTCTTCACGGCATCTGTGCCAAAGGACGAGCCGTTCACGCGTCCATGTTTCTCGCGAGCGAGCCTGGAAGACGCCTACTACACGACCGCACCCGGAGCGCCGTTCGATGCCCCCGCAGTCCCTTACCCATTGAGCGCAGATATTGAATTTACCTTCGATGGAGTGTCCCTGGACACAAATAAAGATGTTCAGGTTGTCAGTAACATCGTCGGCTTTGGAACATTGCTTTACCCGATGCCAGTTGGGCCGCCGGTTTCCGTAGCTCTCAGCCCGGCAGCGGGAATCATTCCTCTGGGCACAGATTCATTTCCTGTAAGCGTGCGCCTTCATAACAATGCTGATGGAGCGGTAAGCGAAAACGTACGCCTTCAAATTCCCGAAGGCTGGCAAGCGAAGCCTTCATCTGCGCCTGTCGCCTTCAAGCAAGCCGGTGAAGACCAGACAGTGAACTTCACCATCCACCCTCATGTGAAGGACGGCGAACACTACGAGATTACCGCCATCGCGGATTACAACGGCGCGTCTTACCGCGAAGGTTATACGGTTACCGGATATTCCGGGCTGCGTCCTTATTTTCTTTACAGCCCTGCGCGATATACGACCACTGGAGTAGAAGTGAAAGTTGCTGCCGGTGAAACGATAGGCTACATCGAAGGCAGCGGAGATGATGTTCCCGCTGCTCTCGAAGCGTTGAACGTACATGTCGTTTTTCTTTCAGCTCAAGACCTGGCCAGCGGCGACCTGAGCAAGTATGACGAAATACTTGTAGGCGTACGAGCATACGCGGTCCGCAAGGATCTCGTGGCAAACAACGACCGCTTACTGCAGTACGTAAACAACGGCGGCGTAGTCGTAGTCCAATACAACACGCCGGAGTTCGATCATAACTACGGACCATACCCTTACGTAATGTCGAATGACCCGGAAGAAGTCACGGATGAAAATTCAACGGTCCAGATTCTCGAACCCTCTCATCCTGTCTTTAACTGGCCCAACAAGATCACGAACAAAGACTTCGAAGGCTGGATTGAAGAACGCGGATCGAAATTTCTTCAATCATGGGATGCGCACTACGCAGCGCTACTTGAGACACACGACAAAGGCCAACCAGAGCAGAAGGGCGGCCTTGTTTATGCAAAGTATGGCAAGGGCATCTATGTCTACAATGCCTATGCCTTTTACCGGCAACTGCCTTTGGGCGTTCCCGGGGCGTACAGAATCTTCGCTAACATCTTGAGCCTCCCTAAAAATCCCCAAGTGCGTGAGAGCCACTAACGGAGTCGCTACAGCATACTGCTGCGAATCGAAACATAGAGTGATGAGTGAGCACCCTTGATGTCAAACAGCGCAACCGTACCCGACACACAACTCAAGCGCGGCATCGGCCCGGTTGGCGCGGTGGCAACGAATGTTCTGAACATGGTTGGCGTGGGGCCATTCATCACCATTCCACTGGCGCTCGCGGCGATGGGAGGCCCGCAGGCGATGATCGGCTGGATCCTGGGTGCGGCGTTGTGTCTGTGTGATGGCATGGTATGGGCTGAGTTAGGTTCTGCCATGCCCGGTTCAGGCGGCTCTTATCAATATCTGCTGCATTGCTTCGGCGCAAATGGACTGGGGCAGCCAATGTGCTTCCTCTTTCTCTGGCAGTCGCTACTCACGGGGCCGCTTTCCATTGCTTCGGGCGCCGTTGGCTTTGCCCAGTACGCCACATTTCTTTTTCCCGGCATGACACACTGGCACCAGATACTGCTGGCTGTAGCACTGTGTCTTATCAGCACCGCGCTTCTTTATCGAAGCATTGATTCCATAGGCACCATGACGATTGTGATCACAGTCGCCGTGGTCGCTGCTTTTTGCTGGGTCATTGTAAGCGGTATCCTGCACTTCCATGCCGCTATGGCGTTTAGCTTTCCGGCCCAAGCCTTTCATCTAACGCGCGGTTTCTGGATGGGACTAGGAGCGGCAACGCTGATCGCGGTATACGACTACGGCGGTTACAACAATGTCTGCCTGGTAGGCGGTGAGATCAAGCGGCCGGTAAAAAATATTCCCCGCGCAATCATCATTTCTATCTGCCTGGTGGCAGTGCTGTACCTGCTGATGAATATCTCGATTCTCGGCTCACTCGACTGGCGCATGGGACAACACTCGCATGCAATTGTCGCCGACTTCATGCAGATCATTTATGGCAGGTGGGCAGGCGTCATTATTTCCATCCTCGTGCTCATCGCCAGTTTCGGATCGGTCTTCGCTAATCTTCTGGGCTACTCACGCATACCTTACGCCGCAGCAGGCGATGGAAGATTTTTTCCTGTCTTTGCGCGGCTACACACTGTGGGCCGTTTCCCCACGGTGTCGCTCATTTTTATGGGTGTGCTCGCCTCTGTCGCGTGCCTGTTTTCACTTGAACAACTCATTAGCGTACTCATCGTTGTGCAGGCAGCATTTCAGTTCGCAGCTCAATGCATTGCCGTCATGCTGCTGCGGCGTCATACAAAAAACGCAACTGACCAATACCGTATGCCGTTGTACCCGCTGCCGGCTGTCATCGCGCTTCTCGGATGGATATTCATCGTCGCCAGCAGCGGTACATGGCACATCGTCATCGGACTGACGCTGGCCCTGGCAGGTTTAGCCGCATATTTCTTAAAAGCAATCCGTGGTCACGAGTGGGCCTTTGAGAGAGCATGAAACGATACGATGTGGCTGTCGTCGGTGAAATTTACGAAGACCATGTCTTCACCGGTTTCCATGCCTGGCCGAAACCGGGCGAAGAAGTTTTTACATCCGAATATATTCGCGAGGTGGGAGGCGGCGGCGCCATTACTGCCTGCTCTCTTGCAAGACTTGGCCGCAAGGTTTGCCTGGTTGGAACAGTTGGCGCTGAAGACCGTCCCTGGATTGACCGCAGGCTG
>Ga0206829_10303_pt1 | contig 15240 bp, 7 predicted proteins | sample Alteio_BWOrgCont_75_FD_152862 | JGI IMG/M metagenome (GOLD analysis project Ga0206829, IMG submission 152862) | Enriched cells from forest soil in Barre Woods Harvard Forest LTER site, Petersham, Massachusetts, United States -... | ecosystem: Environmental > Terrestrial > Soil > Temperate forest >... | reverse complement strand
TGCAGGACATGATCCGGATCCATCTGAACGCCGGGCGGACAATCGAGACCTTTCACGAGAAGTGGGCGATTCAGCTGAATGACACGCACCCGTCGATCGGTGTTGCGGAACTGATGCGGCTGCTGGTAGATGTACACGGTTTAGGCTGGGACCAAGCCTGGAGGATTACCTCTCAGACTTTCGGATATACCAATCACACGCTTCTTCCGGAAGCGCTGGAACGCTGGCCGCTGTCGCTGTTCGCATCGCTTCTTCCACGTCATATTGAAATCATTTATGAGATCAATGCGCGTTTTCTGGATATAGTGCGCATGCGCTTTAACGGGGATGAAGAGAAGGTTTCCCGCATGTCACTCATCGACGAACACGGTGAGCGATTCGTGCGCATGGCCAATCTGGCGTGCGTCGGGAGCCAGCGGGTGAATGGCGTCGCCGCGCTGCATACGGAATTGCTGAAGAAGGAAGTGCTCCACGACTTCTATGAACTGTGGCCTGAGAAATTCATCAACGTAACGAATGGAGTGACGCCGCGGCGGTGGCTTGCGGTGAGTAATCCGGAGCAGTCGGCGTTGATGACAAAAATCATAGGAGATGACTGGATCAGAAACCTGGACGATCTGAGCCAACTTGAATCACATGCCGAGGATGCTGCTTTTCGCGGTGACTGGCGCCGGGTGCAACACGATGTCAAGGTACGGCTGGCACGCTACATCCTGAACGAAACAAAAGTCTCCGTTGATCCCGCTTCGATGTTCGATGTTCAGGTGAAGCGGATCCACGAATACAAGAGGCAGCACCTGAATGTGCTTCACATCCTCGCGCTGTATTTCCGCCTTAAGAACGATCCTGGCATCGAGATGACGCCGCGTACTTTCCTGTTTGGGGGCAAGGCCGCGCCGGGCTATGTGATGGCGAAGTTGATGATCAAGCTCATCAATTCAGTCGGCGATGTGGTGAACAATGATCCCGATGTGAAGCACCGTTTGAAGGTAGTCTTTCTTCCCGACTACAACGTTTCCTTTGGACAGAAGGTCTATCCAGCCGCAGATCTCAGCGAACAGATATCAACGGCGGGCAAAGAAGCTTCGGGCACCGGCAATATGAAATTCGCCATGAATGGAGCGCTTACGATTGGGACACTGGATGGCGCGAATATCGAAATCAGGGATGCGGTGGGGCACGAGAATTTCTTTCTCTTCGGTCTAACGGCGGACGAGGTAAAGCAGACGCTGTCGAAGGGGTACCACCCGCGCGCCATCTATGAAGCGAATGCCGGGCTCCGCGAAGTGATCGACGGCCTGAGTTCAGGTCAGTTCTCGCATGGAGATCGCAACCTCTTCCGTCCTCTTGTCGATGAGCTGCTCAATCGCGATAGCTATCTTCTGCTTGCCGATTATCAGCCGTATATCGATTGCCAGGACCAGGTGAGCGAAACCTATCGAGATCAGGAAAAGTGGTCGAAGATGGCGATTCTGAATGCTGTGAGGATGGGTACGTTTTCCTCTGACAGATCGATTCGCGAGTACAGCCAGAACATCTGGCGAGTCAATCCTCTTGCGAGTTGCTAGTTTGCTCGACACATGGCCGCATCAAGTTGGCATCCGATAAGCAGGATGTGGTTATATTCTTCCTGAGAAGATGCACTCCAGTACCAAATCGAGGAGCGTTTCATGGTGAGCGAAGCTAAAGTACAGTCACGTATTTCTCCCCTCGCGGGGCAGCCGGCTCCGAAAGAGATGCTGATCAATCTAGATGATCTTCAACGGCAGTATCTGGAACGGAAGCCCGACCTGAGCGATTCCACCCAAATGGTGAGCTTTGGAACCAGCGGCCATCGCGGCTCGCCGCTGCGAGGAACATTTACGGAAGCGCACATCCTGGCCATCACGCAAGCCATCTGCGATTACCGGCGCATGCAGGGCACAGACGGCCCACTTTACATGGGCAAGGACACGCATGCGCTCTCGGGGCCTGCGCAGATCACTGCACTCGAAGTGCTGGCTGCAAACGACGTCGAGACCATCATTCAGCAGAATGACGGCTTCACTGCTACGCCGGTGGTTTCGCACGCGATCCTTGTCTACAACCGTGGCCGCAAGGACCATCTCGCGGATGGCATTGTCATTACGCCTTCGCACAATCCACCGGAGGATGGCGGCTTCAAGTACAACCCGACGAATGGCGGTCCTGCGGATACCGATGTGACGAAATGGGTCGAGCAACGGGCAAATGACTTGATGAGAACGAACAATGCCGATGTGAAACGCATGCCGTATTCGCAGGCAATCAAAGCTGCAAACACGCATCAGCAAGACTTTGTCCTGCCTTATATCAAGGACCTAAAAAATACCGTCGACATGGACGCAATCAAGCGCGCTGGTCTGAAGCTGGGAGTCGACCCGCTGGGCGGCGCGTTCGGACCATATTGGGACCAGGTCAACTCCATCTATGGGTTGGAAATTCAGGTCGTGAATCCGGTGATCGATCCTACGTTTTCGTTCATGACGGTGGACCACGACGGGAAGATTCGCATGGATTGCTCCAGTCCGTATGCGATGGCGAGTCTGCTCCGTTTGAAGGACCAATATCAGGTGGCCTTTGCCAACGATCCTGATTCGGATCGGCACGGGATTGTTACGCCTTCTGCTGGCCTGATGAATCCCAATCACTACCTGGCAGTTGCTATTCAATATTTACTCGGGCATCGTCCGGAGTGGCCCGCAAATGTCATTGTCGGGAAGACAGTGGTTAGCAGCAGCATGATCGACAGGGTTGTGAGCAGCCTGGGCAGGCAGCTGTCGGAGACGCCGGTCGGCTTCAAATGGTTCGTCGCGGGTCTTTTTGATGGGTCGTTCTGCTTCGGCGGCGAGGAGAGCGCGGGAGCAAGCCTGCTGCGGCGCGATGGCACTGTGTGGACAACGGACAAGGACGGCCCCATCATGGCCCTGCTGGCGGCGGAGATCACCGCAACCACAGGAAAGGATCCCGGCCAGCACTTTTCTGAACTGGCGACGAGATTCGGAATGCCCTATTACACGCGGATCGATGCGCCGGCGAGCCCAGAACAGAAGACGAAGCTAAGCAAGCTGTCGCCTGCGTCGGTGAAGGAATCGCAACTGGCGGGTGAAAAGATCACAGCAAAATTGACGAACGCTCCAGGCAATAACGCGCCCATCGGAGGCCTGAAGGTTGTTGCCGAAAATGGCTGGTTTGCAGCCCGGCCTTCAGGCACGGAAAACCTCTATAAGATCTATGCGGAGAGTTTCAGAGACGAAGCTCATCTTGACGGCATCCTGGATGAGGCGCAGCAGATCGTAGCGAATGCGCTCGCCTGATAGCGGATTCAATCGCTTCTGTACATCAAATATTCACGATTTGTTGAACACTCTAAGGCATTTGCCATACTGGAGCGGCGCGGGGCCGCGTCTGTGCGATCGCCGCCAGGAACGGAATCATACTACCCAACTTGCAACAGCGACGGAGCAACTCTGGGAACACTGGCCTACCTTGTCGCGCACGCAGCGTCATCTCTTTTCGGCTGATCCGGGCAAGCTGATTCAGAATGTGATGCAGACGGACCTGGTTTCTGTCGCGACAGAAACGGATCAGAAGGAAGTCTCGAAGATCGTGCGTGACAGCCGCTTGCTGGCTGTTCCAGTTCTCGACGACGACCGGCGTATGTTCGGGATCGTAACTGTCGATGACATCGTGGACGTGGTCGAAGAAGAGGCCAGCCGGGACATCCAGAACATTGGCGGCATGGAGGCGCTTGATACGCTCTACCTGCACACGACCATGATCGAGATGGTAAAAAAGCGTGCCGGATGGCTCGCGATCCTGTTCGTGGGAGAAATGTTCACGGCGACTGCCATGGGATTCTTTGAAGATGAGATTTCAAAGGCAGTTGTGCTCGCGCTATTTCTGCCGCTTATCATCAGCAGCGGAGGAAACTCCGGATCGCAGGCAACCTCGCTGGTGATTCAAGCGATGGCGTTGGGCGATGTTCGATTGCGCGACTGGTTCAGGGTGATTCGAAGAGAGTTGATTTCCGTGTTGCACTCGGCGCTATTCTTGGCGTCATTGGCCTGACGCGTATCTTTATTTGGCAGTTGCTCTTTCACACCTACGACCCACAGACGCCATTCTCGCTCTGACAATTCTTTTGGCTCTGATTGGTGTTGTTACCTTTGCACAATTGCGGGATCGATGCTGCCGTTTATCCTGCGGCGATGCGGCCTGAATCCGGCAAGCGCATCGGCACCATTTGTGGCAACTCTTGTCGATGTGACCGGCCTGATCATTTACTTCAATATCGCGAGAGTGATCATGCTCGGAGCCCACTAGCCTTTGCGTTTTAAAGATCGGCCTGGCGTTTAGACATCGGCGCGCTCAAGGGCAAGGTCCATCAGCGTCTGATGTGTTCCCTCAGATTCGGGACCGGTGGCTCCTTCCTCTGGGTGTAGCTGCATGTATTTTGTGTCAGACCCGAGAATCCATGCCTGCCGCTGGTCGCGAAGGCAGATATCGAGGACCTCCCAAAGGCGCTGCTTGGGATCTACGGCAAATACCGGCGTGACCACCTCAATTCGCTTGGACAAATTGCGGAACATCCAGTCTGCCGAGCCGATAAAGTATTCGCCTTCCGCAGGATCCTCATTGCCGTTCGCGAAATAGAAGATGCGCGAATGCTCAAGGAATCGCCCGATGACGGAACGAACGCGGATGTTTTCGGTGCGGCCCGGCACTCCAGGGCGGAGGCAGCAGAATCCGCGAATAATGAGGTCAATCGATACTCCAGCCTGCGAAGCCTCGCAAAGGGCCTCGATCATATCCGGATCTTCCAGCTGGTTCATCTTGGCTACGATGCGGGCCGGACGTCCATCGTGCTTGTTCTTAATTTCGCGACGGATCAGGTCAAGCAGCCGCGGCCGCATGGTGAGTGGAGCAACCAGCAGTGAGGTGCAGTTGGGGTGGTCCGAGTGTCCGGTCAGGTAGTGGAAAAGATTGACGGCATCGCTCGTGATCCGATGATCGCAGGTGAATATCCCGACGTCGGCATAGAGCCTGGCAGTCTTCACATGGTAGTTGCCGGTGCCAATGTGTACGTAGCAGCGGAGACCGCCTGCTTCTTTCCGTACTACGAGTGCCGTCTTGGCGTGCGTTTTGAGGCCGCCAATCCCGAACGTGACATGTGCCCCGGCACGTTCGAGTTCGGCTGCCCAATGCAGATTGCGTTCTTCATCGAAGCGCGCCTTGATTTCCATCACGCACGCGACTTGCTTGCCCTGTTCCGCTGCCCGGACCAGCGATTTGACGAAGGGTGTGTCGTCACCGATCCGGTAGGCGGTCATCTTGATCGAGACCGTCTGAGGATCGTCCGCCGCAGCGCTGATGAAGTGTTCGACCGTGGCATCGAAGCTGTCGTAAGGATGGTGAACGAGAAAATCTCCTGCATGAATGGCGGCAAAGATTGACTCCTCGCCATCTTCGAGCAAGGCAGGTGACAACGGCGTCCAATCGCGATCGCGCAGGGCAGGCTTCGGCAGCCCCATAAGCGCGAAGAGCGTGGTGTAGTCCACGTCCTCGGACAGATCGTAGAGGTCCTCTTCCTCAAGATCGAGGCGTTCACGCAGCCTTTCCCGAATGCCGGGATCGGCGCCGGGGCCAAATTCAAGACGAACTACCGGCTCATAACGGCGCTGGCGTATCTCCTCCTTCACATGTGCGCGATAGTCAGCCGAGGAATCATCGTCGATCTCGACTTCGGCATCGCGCGTCAGCCGCATCACTGTAATGTTGCTGATCTCCATCCCGCTGTAGAGCTTATGCAGGTTGCCGCGAACTATCTCAGACAATGGAACCATCACCTTTTGGCCAGCTTCGAGATCTGTCTCCAACGTGGCCCATTGCTTAAGCACGGAAGGAATTTTGATGCGCGCGAACATCGATTCACCCTTCACGATGTCATGCAACCGGAAGACGAGCGAAGTAGAAAGATTGGAGATGAAAGGAAAAGGATGAACGGGATCGATGACCAGAGGTGTCAATGCGGGCGATATTTCGGAGTCAAAATACTTACTGGCCTCTTCCTTTTGCAGCGAAGTAAGTTCAGCCCAATAACGCAGGAAAACTCCCTGCTCAGCGAGACCGGGAACGATGGTATTCCGGTAACAATCTGCCTGCCGCTGAAGCATGGGCAGCAATTTTTCGCGAAGTTGCCGCAGAAGCGCACGCTGCGTATCGCTAGCGCCGTGACGAAGCACGGACTGGCGCTTCATGAAGAACTCATCGAGATTCGAAGTGAAGATGGCCAGGAACTTCGCCCTTTCGAGGAGGGGCACACGTTCGTCGAGAGCTTCGGCGAGTACTCGCTCGTTGAAATCGAGCCAGCTAAGGTCCCTGTCGATCCAGATTTCGGGCAGCGTCGGTGCTAAAGCTGCATTGAGAACACCGTGATCGCCAACTGAGGCTAAAACCGTTGTAGCCATAGGTCCTCCTGAACGCTGTGATTCGAGATCGAGTGACGCCTAAGATTCTAAGGCCAGCCCATCGGTAGAAATGTGAATAGGAGGTTGCATTCAAAGGGTTTCGTTTTCAAATGCCAGTGAAGTCAGGTTTCCGCGAGCAAATTTAGAAGTCGATATGGGCTCGAAGTCCGGGAACGATAATCGGGCCCCGATCACGGTTGAAGCCTGGGTTGTTGACGAAAGAGATTTGCGCGGCGAGGTACAGGCCACCGAAGGCATGGGCGGTATAGTAAGTCTCGCTCACGGTTTCTCGCCCGTAAGTGAGCGCGCCGTCGCCCAGCATAAAGCCGATGCCGCCCAGGGCAAGATACTCGCGGTGATCGTGGCTGAGGCCGCTGTTCACAACGGCGCTGCCGACCCGGTCGTCCTTCCGGTGCCAGGCATCGCCAGAGGCATCTCCGCCAAAGCATACGGTGTTATTCATCTCGCTAAAGGTGAACGATTCATAAGTGCCATCGTTCCAGCCGGTGCGTAGAAAGACGCGGAAATTGAGAGGCAGGTCCTGCTCGAAGTTGATTGCGATGCCTGGCTTCACCGTGCCACTGTGGCGATGAAGCGTGATATCCGGCTGTGGATCCTCCCCGGAGAGAAATGCCGCGTTGGCTTCGCGGTAGTTTCCCAGATCGGCATGACTGATGAAAAGAAGCGTGCGAAAGTGCGTTGCGTAACCCTGCAGAGCATAGTCCGAATAATCGAGTTGGAGATTCTCAGAGCGAGAGTGCCCAATGTTGTAGTCGAGCTTGCCGTCGGTAGAAAACTTTGGCAACAATGCCTCGGCAAAACGCAGACCGATCCTCGGGCCTTGAAAGTTCACCATGGCTGCAACTGTATCGCCGTGCCCATCGGCTCCGTTCTCATACGTCCCCGTATTTCCGATAGCGAGATTAGTGAACTGCAGGTGTGTGTCGCTGCCCACCTCATTCACATCGAAGAAGTCCAACAGGTTCAGTTTCCCAAACGTGTATTCGAGGCGGCGTCGCGGGATTGAAGATGGCAGAACGAAGGGATTCGGGTCCTCATTGATCCGATCAGCAGTGAGGGGTTGCATCTGAGTGTAGAACGCACGGGAAAGATAGAATGCGCGACTGAGACCAGGACTCACAACATCGCCGTTAACGTAGGCGGCGACGCCGTTTCCATCGCTTAGTCCTTTACCCCCGGCCTCATCCACACTGGCGATCACACTGCTAAAGCGCAAGAGTTTGATTCCGGTGTAAAGAGTTAAGGTGCGCGAAAGGTCGTCTTCCCCGTACGAGTGGAAGCTGTTTGGGCCTGAATACGGCGAATGAAATGGCGCGTGCGCCTGAAAGATGAAGTTGGCCTGGCCGGAGATCCAAAAACGATCTGCAATCATATGTTTCGAGATGAAGGCGGGATTCGACTGATCATCAGACTGATCTTCGATGGTTTGCCGAAGCTGCGGCGGAGCGTTTGAGCTCTCAGGGGCGCCGTTCGTGGCTTGAGGCGCACGGTCGGGGGGAACGTAATCGGGCACATCGGGCAGAGAAGATGTTGTATTCGAAGAGCTTCCGGCACTGGGAACGCTTTGCGCACCAAGTCTGCCGCACAGGCTGACCAGCAGCAGCGTGCAGATTACGCAACCATACCGGGGTGGGTGCCGTTCGTGGGAAAAGCCTCCCATTCACAAGAAGTTACATCCCAGGAGCCCTACGAAATGTAATAACTCTTTTAAATAATTACGGAATCGCTCGTGATTCCGTGGCGAATGCCGATCGTCAAATTTTACCGATTTGCCTCCGGAAACTGGCGGTGCAAAATTCATTGACAGTCACATACAGCTGTAGTAAATATTCCTATACGCATAGGAGATTGCAGTGTCTGCGCCAAGATTATCGAAACTTGAGTTTCAGATCATGGAGACGCTCTGGGCCAAAGGCGACTCTTCCATCCGCGAGATTCAGGAATCCTTCCCATCCAGGCGAAAACCTGCCTACACCACGATTCAGACCACCGTCTACAGGATGGAAGCAAAGAATGTGGTGCGACGAGTGAGGAAGATTGCGAACTTTCACGTCTTCTCGGCGTCTATCTCTCGTGACACAGCCCAGCGGAGGCTTATCGACGATCTGTTGGCCTTTTTCGGAGGACGCTCGCAGCCTGTCATGGCGCACCTCATCGAATCGGGCAAACTTTCTCTGGAAGATGTGAAGGAAGCGGAAAAGGTGCTACGGAAGCTTTCCACCAAGGAGAAGCAGTCATGATGTTTCCCGCATTCTGGAATCAAGCCTGGACCGCAGCACTGGTTAACCATCTCTGGCAGTCCACTGTCGTCACACTCGTCGCATGGTTCCTTGCATGGAATCTGCGCGGCAATCAAGCCCGGATGCGCTACTGGGTGTGGATGATCGCTTCTGTGAAATTCCTCATTCCCTTCTCGCTTCTGATTGCTGTGGGCGAATCGCTGCGCTCGCTGGTTGCGACTCCTATTCGGAGACCAGCGTTTGCAAAGGTGGTGGAGCAGATCACGCAGCCCTTCGCGCAGACTGGATCGCCTGCCAGCATAGACTATGGCGACCCAACGGCTGTTGCAGCCGTACACCAAAGCCATCTGCTGCCAGCGATTCTGATCGCTGTCTGGCTGTGCGGTTTCCTCGTCATTGTGTTGTCATGGTTTCGCAGCTGGCGGCAGGTTCGCGCCGTAGTCCATGCTTCGGCGCAGATGACGGTGCTTGCCAAGGTTCCCGTTCTCTACTCGCCACGCAAGATCGAGCCTGGCGTTTTCGGAATCGTTCGCCCAGTGCTTCTGCTGCCGAAAAGCATCACCGAGCGGCTCACTGCGCCGCAACTCAACGCCATCATGGCACATGAGATATGCCACATCCGTCGGCGCGACAACCTCACGGCTGCCATGCACATGGGGGTGGCAGCGATCTTCTGGTTTCATCCCATGGTGTGGTGGATCAAAGCCCGCTTGCTCGAGGAGCGCGAACGCGCCTGCGACGAAGCCGTTCTGCAGGCGGGCAACCAAGCCGAACTCTACGCGGAGAGCATTCTCAATGTCTGCAAGTTTTATGTCGAATCACCTATGGCGTGCATGTCAGGCGTGACTGGATCGGACCTGAAGCAGCGCATTTTGCGCATTATGACGGAACAGGTTGCGCGCAAGCTTGATTTCAGCAGGAAGTTGTTGCTGAGCGTGGCCGGTATTGCCGTGGTTACGGTGCCGGTCGTCTTCGGACTGATACACATCACCCAAGTTCGCGCGCAAACTACGGCTGAGAATTCCGCGCAGAGCCTCGAAGGAACATGGCAGGGTACGCTCCACGCCGGCGCGGACCTGCGTATCGTCTTCAAGATCTCAAAAGCCGATGGCGGCGGATATAAGGCGGTCAACTACAGCATTGATCAGGGCGGCGCGCCGATTCCAGTAGCCAAAGTGACTCTGGAAGGCTCGACGGTGAAGATGTCGGTCACTGCTGTTGGCGGGACCTATGAAGGCAAGCTGAGCGCGGATGGAAAGACCATTGTCGGTAACTGGAGTCAGGGATCGCCGCTGCCGCTTAATATGACGCGGACAACACCGGAGACGGAATGGTCGATTCCCACGCCTCCGCCACCGCTGCCCCCGATGGCGGCTGACGCCAACCCTACGTTCGAGGTCGCCACGATCAAGCCGACCAAGCCGGATGAACAACGCTTCGCACTGATCGTGCGGGGAGGCCGCTTCGAGACCATCAATACCTCCTTGAACAAGCTCATTACCTTTGCATACGGAGTTCAGGCGAAGCAGATCGTGGGCGCGCCTGCGTGGGCCGACACAGACAAGTTCGACATTACGGGAAAGCCTGACATAGAAGGCCGGCCCAACGACAAGCAGTTGAAGAGCATGGTCCAGAAGTTGCTTGCCGATCGCTTCAAGCTCAGTCTCCATCATGAAAAGAAGGAGCTTTCTGTCTACGTACTGAGTATCGGCAAGGACGGACCGAAACTTACCAATAGCGATGGCGATCCGAATGGGCTTCCGGGGTTCGGCTTGCGCGGACCGGGTGCATTGAACGTGCGCAACGCGAACATGCTTGACTTTACCCATCTGCTGCAGGAAGCGGTGCTCGACCGCCCGGTCGTCGATCAAACCGGGCTTACAGGAAGATACGACTTCACCCTCAATTGGACACCGGACGATTCGCAGTTCGGCGGCATGGGAGCCAAAGTTCCTCCTCCAACCGATAGCGCCAATGCGCCGCCGAATCTGTATACCGCTATTCAGGAGCAGATCGGGCTCAAGCTTGACGCCACCAAAGCACCCGCTGACGTGCTCGTCATCGATCATGTCGACAAGCCCTCCGACAACTGACACCGAACGACCTGCAGAGAGCGGTGAAATCGGTGGCGCAGGGGCGAATGCATCGGACTATCTGCTGGCTCGGCCATCTGGGTTGCATGCTTGCAGTGCTTGCATTCCCTGGACTGGCCGCTGCTTCGGAGTACCACGGCCAGATCACCTTCGGCGGCTATCCGGTTCCCGGCGCCACGGTTACGGCGACGCAGGGAGCGAAGACATTCAGCACTGTGTCTGATCAGGGCGGACTCTACGATTTTTCTGATCTCCCGGATGGTTCGTGGAAGATAGTGATCGAGATGCAATGCTTCTCGACGATCGAAGCCGAGGTGACAGTTACCCAGAACACACCTGGGGCGAAATGGGAATTGAAACTACTGCCGCTTGACCAGATCATGGCTCGCTCAAAGCTGGCTCCGGGCCTGCAAGGCGCATCGAGTGCCGCGACGACGAATAAGCCTGCAACTCAAGCTTCGCCGAACGGCAACGCTCCCGAGATACCAAAGCCGCAGGAGGACACGAGTCAGCAGTCTTCGGAAGGCCTTCTGATCAATGGCAGCGTCAACAATGCGGCCACTTCGCGGTTCTCGCTCGACCAGGCCTTTGGCAATAGACGGCCCAACAGCAAGAGCCTCTACACCGGCGGACTCGCAACCATTCTTGATAACTCGGCTCTCGACGCCCGCCCCTATTCGCTTAGCGGGCTCGACACGCCGAAGGCCTCCTACAATCGTATTACTGGAGTCTTCACTCTCGGCGGCCCGCTCAAGATCCCGCGGCTGCTGCCGCATGGGTCGAATTTTTTCCTTGCCTACCAATGGACGCGCGACCACATCGCTGCGACTGAATCGGGGCTCGTTCCCACTGCGGCGGAACGAACGGGCGATCTCTCGGGCCAACCTGTCACGATCTTCAACCCCGTAACCGGGCTGCCCTTTCCCGGCAACATCGTACCCGTCAGCTCCCAGTCAGATGCGCTATTACAGCTCTACCCCCTGCCGAACTTCGCCGGCAATTCACTCTACAACTACCAGATTCCCGTTCTGAACAGCAGCCACCAGGACGCATTGCAGTCGCGCCTGGACAAGACGCTCGGCCGCAAAGACCAGCTCTATGGCGGCTTCAACTTTCAGAGCATCAAGGCCAGCAACGCCAGCCTTTTTGGATTTACCGACGCCACGGACACGCTCGGCATCAACACGAATATCAACTGGGCGCACCGCTTCAGTCAGCATTTGTTTCTCTACGGCACGTACCGCTTCAGCCGCCTCAGAACGCAGGTCGTGCCGTACTTTGAAAATCGGCAGAACATCTCGGGCGAGGCAGGCATCTCGGGCAATAACCAGGACCCGGAAAATTGGGGACCGCCCGCTCTCAATTTCTCCAGCGGGATCACGGCGCTCACCGACGCACAGAGTTCATTTAATCGAAGCCGCACCGATGCTTTTTCCGGCTCTGTAGCACTTTACCGCGGCCGCCACAACGTTACGATTGGCGGAGATATCCGCAAGCAGCAGTTCAATGATTTTTTCCAGCAAGACCCGCGAGGCACATTCACCTTCACAGGAGCGGCCACGCGAGGCACTGTGAATGGCGGCACTACTGGCGGTTCCGATCTCGCAGACTTTCTCATCGGCGTACCCGATACCAGTTCTATTGCATTCGGCAACGCGGATAAATATCTGCGCCAGCCTGTCTACGATGTCTATGCCACGGATGACTGGCGCGTTATGCCGACGCTCACGATCAACGCGGGCGCGCGGTGGGAATACGGTGCGCCGATTACCGAGATCTATGGACGCCTCGTCAATCTCGACATTGCTTCGGGCTTTACCGCCGTTGCTCAGGTCCTTGGCAGCGATCCGGTCGGCTTACTGACCGGCAACCACTACCCGAGCTCACTCATCCGCTCGGACAAGCTTGGTTTCGAACCGCGGGTCGGCGTTTCCTGGCGTCCGATTCCAGCTTCGACTGTGGTGGTCCGCGCCGGTTATGGGATTTATCACGACACTTCCGTCTACCAGACCTCGGCGCTGCAGCTCGCACAACAGTCTCCGCTGTCGAAGAGCCTGAGCGTGCAGAACAGCCCGGACTGCCAGCTTACGCTGGCAAACGGCTTCAACTCCTGCCCTTCGATTACCTCCAACACCTTCGCCGTCGATCCCAACTTCCGGGTGGGATACGCTCAGACCTGGCAGTTGGCGGTACAGCGCGACCTGCCAAAGGCGCTACAGCTGACTGCGACTTATCTTGGCGTTAAAGGCACGCGAGGCGTCCAGCAGTTCCTGCCGAATACCTATCCGATCGGCACAGATGACTCGTGCACCACTTGTCAGTCGGGCTTTGTCTATCAAACTTCGGGCGGTGACTCCACACGCCAATCGGCGCAATTGCAGCTGCGCCGCAGACTCCGCAATGGGTTCAGCGCGTCTCTGCTCTATACCTATTCAAAGTCGATTGACGATGACGCTTACCTGGGCGGTCAGGGCCATGTCGTTGGCAGCACACAAAGTCAGAGCTCTTCCGAATCTGCATCAACCAGCACGCAAAGCCAAAGCTCCAGCCAGTCGGCACCCGCGATCGCGCAAAACTGGCTTGATCTGCGGGCAGAACGCTCGCTTTCGAGCTTCGATCAACGGCACCTGCTCAACCTGCAGGCTCAATACACAAGCGGCGAGGGTCTTGGGGGTGGAACCCTGATGAACGGCTGGCGTGGCAGGCTGCTCAAGGAGTGGACCGGCCTGGCTAAGGTCGTCGTCGGCACCGGGCTGCCACAGACGCCGATTTATCTTGAGGCCGTACCCGGCACCGGGTTTACTGGCACGATTCGGCCAAGCCTTACGGGGATGCCCATTTACAATGCTCCGGCGGGCCTGCATCTTAATGCCGCAGCCTACACTGCACCGGCTTCCGGCCACTGGGGAACGGCGGGCAGAAACTCGATCACCGGCCCCGGTCAGTTCAGCCTGGACACCTCGCTCGCACGCACGTTTCGCCCGAGCACTCGTTTTTATCTCGACGCCCGGGTGGAAGCTACCAATCTGCTCAACCACGTTGTCTTTACCGGCTGGAACACGACTGTGAACAGTACGCAATTCGGCGTTCCGGTTGCTGCCAATCCAATGCGCAGCCTGGAAACCACGCTGCGCCTGAGGTTCTGAGATGAGTATGTTAGCAGCCATCCTCATCTCCCTGACCGCAACCGGACTCATGTCCGTAGCGGTTTCTGCGACTGCGCAGCAGATCGGGCAGAACAAGTCTCCTGGAGAATCGGAGACCTTCACCCTCTCCGTTAAGTCGCAGCTGGTGGTCGAGACCGTCGTCGTCAAAGACAAACAGGGAAAGTTCATTCCTGGGCTCACCGCTAAGGACTTTACGCTGACCGAGGACGGCGTTCCCCAGACGATCCGCTTCTGCGAGCATCAGGATCTCGCCGCCAATTCATCGCTGCTACCTGCTTCAACTTCAGGCACTGAAGAGCTCACACTCTACAAGCGGCTCACTCATACGCAGATCGCTCCTGAAACGCTGGACAGTGATCACTATAAGAACCGCCGCCTTCTTGCCCTTTACTTTGACATGACGGCGATGCGCCCCGCCGACCAACTGCGCGCGCTCACGGCCGCCGAGCAGTTTCTGCGCGCGCAAATGACCACGGCAGATCTTGTTTCCATTCTTCGCTACCAGGGTGGTTCGGTCGACATCCTCCAGGACTTCACTGCCGATCGCAACAAGCTTCTGAGCATCCTCCAAACCCTCATCATCGGCGAGGGCCAGGGCTCCGCTGAGACCGTTGATGACGCCAGCAGCGCCGACACAGGCACGGCCTTCGGACAGGATGACAGCGAGTTCAACGTCTTCAACACGGACCGCCAGCTTTCCGCATTGCAGACTGCAGCCAAAATGCTCGGCCAGTTGAACGAGAAGAAATCGCTCATTTACTTCGCCAGCGGTCTCCGCCTCAACGGCATCGATAACCAGGCGCAGCTGCACGCCACGGTCGAGGCCGCCATTAAAGCCGGTGTCTCCTTCTGGCCCATCGATGCGCGTGGCCTTGTCGCAGAGGCTCCGCTCGGAGATGCTACTCAGGGCTCGCCCGGCAATTCCGGAATCTATTCCGGTACCGCGGCACTCGCGACCACGACGAATTTCCAGCAGTCGCAGGACACGCTCTATGCGCTCGCCGAGGACACCGGCGGCAAAGCGCTTTTCGATACTAACGACCTCACACGCGGCATCGTTCAGGCACAGCAGGCTGTCTCCGACTATTACATCCTTGGCTACTACGCGACCAATACAGCCCAGAACGGGAGGTTCCGGCGCGTCAAAATCTCTCTCACGCAGGACCAGGACGCAAAGCTCAACTACCGCGAGGGCTACTACGCTGACAAACAATTCAGCCGCTTCACTGCT
>Ga0206829_10302_pt1 | contig 15274 bp, 15 predicted proteins | sample Alteio_BWOrgCont_75_FD_152862 | JGI IMG/M metagenome (GOLD analysis project Ga0206829, IMG submission 152862) | Enriched cells from forest soil in Barre Woods Harvard Forest LTER site, Petersham, Massachusetts, United States -... | ecosystem: Environmental > Terrestrial > Soil > Temperate forest >... | reverse complement strand
ATGGGTTGCGTGCTTGTTTACGGGACACTTTTTGGGCTGGGTAAGTTTATCTTTGGCAACTGGATCGCGGGGACGGTGCTGATTGTGCTCGCGGCTGTGGCTGGGTATTTGATCTGGTGGGATCTGTCACGGCGCGGGTGGGAGACGCTTTCTGGTGTGAAGATGAAGGAGCCGGTGGCCGAGGGGCGTTGAGATCACACACAGTCAGGATCCGCGTGGATTCTTCCTCCCGTTGGTCGTCAGAATGACGGCTTAGAAGAATAGAGAAAAGCGCCGGCTTATTTTGCCGGCGCTTTTGTTTGGGTGGCGCTGTCAGCGGTTCTGTTCTTGCTGTCGATCTTCGGGTAGTAGCCGCTGCGGGTGCGGACGGTGAGTCTGCCGTGGCCGGGGGCTGCGGCCTGAACCTTCACGATGCGGTAGCCGCCTTGGCTGGCCGGCTTGGTCGAGTGGTAGCCGATGGTGTACTGGTTGCGGATGTCGTGCGCGACTTCGGCGCAGATCTGGTCTACGTAGTCGAGTGACTTGGGGAAGTAGGCAATGCCGCCTGTTTCGCTTGAGAGCAGTTGCAGTGCGCGCTTGGCGCGATGGGCTTCGCGGCCTCCTCCCGAATCGCCGAAGAGCAGGCCGATGGAATAGACGACCGGACCCTGCAGATCCTGAATGCGGCGGATGGTCTGTTCGAGGTTGAGACTCGATGCGTTATCCTCACCGTCGGTGACGATGAGCAATACCTGCTTCGGCCGTTTGGCGCCTTTAGCCAACTGGTCGGCCGAGGCCACGACGGCGTCGTAGAGCGCCGTTCCGCCTTTAGAATCGATGTGGGCCAGGCCGTCGCGCAGCTTTCCGACGTCCGAGGTGAAGTCCTGATCGATGAAGGCTTCATCGGAGAAGTTGACGATGAATGCCTCGTCCTGCGGGTTCGATGCTTTCACGAGGTCAAGGGCAGCGGTGTTTACAGCAGCTGGCTTGTCGCGCATCGAACCGGAGTTGTCGATGAGCATGCCCATCGAAACGGGAATGTCCTGATGCTGAAAGGCGGCGATGGTCTGCTCGACACCGTCTTCGAAGACGTGGAAGTCAGCCTGCTTCAGATCGTTGACGATGCGGCCGCTGTCGTCGAGGACAGAGGCATTCAGCACAACCTCATCCACGTCGCGGCGGAAGGTGAAGCCGCCTTTTTCACGGTCCAGGTTTGTGCCGGGCTTTACCGCGTTGGGGTTGGATGGACTGACAGGCTGATTATCGGCCGCGTCCGGTGAGACGATCGGATCGCGGTCAACGGTGAGGGATGGCTGCTGGGCTGAAGATTGCGAAGGAGCGGGTGCCTGGGCCCAGACTGCAAACGAAGACGCGACGAGGAATAAAAGAAAGAAGGTATGCCGTTTATTGCAGAGGCGCATAGTATCCGGTGCGAGCATGAACGGTAAGCTGGGGCAGTCCGGGTGGCGGCACCAGCTTTACTTTCACTTTACGCCACTTGCCATCCTTCCGTTCGTCGTCCGGCTTGTATCCAAGCACATATTCGTTGCGCAGCTCAGCGCTGATCTTCTCGGCAATGTCGCCCATCTCGGCAATGTCGTCTACGCGGAAGAGCCGTCCGCCGGTTTCTGAACATATGTCGTTGAGCAGCATGGGGCCGAGGCGCTCTTCAGTGGTGGCGGCGTAGGGGTCGAAGATGCCGATCGAATAAATCTGCGTGTTCGATTCGCGCACCGTGGAGCGGACCTCGTTTTCCGTGTAGCGGCTGCGGTTGTCTCCGCCGTCGGAGACGATGAGCAGGGCGCGGCGCTCGTATTTTGCCTGCTTCATTTTGCTCAAGCCAAAGTAGATGGCGTCGAGCAACGCCGTTCGGTGTTCGGCGTGGACCGAGGCCAGGCGCGCTTCAATGTCCTGCGGCGATGAGGTGAAGTCCTCGATCAGCTCGGGACGGTCATTGAAGCCAATGACGAAGAATTCATCCTGCGGGTTGGCCGTGTGCATGAACTGCAGGATGGAGTCGCGCGCGCGGAGGACCTTGTTGGCCATGCTGCCGCTCAGATCGAAGATGATGCCGATCGACACCGGGGCGTCTTCCTGCGAAAAGGTTTTGATGGTCTGAAGCCTGTTGGCCTCGTAGAGGAAGAAGTTCTCCTTTTCCAGGCCGGTCACGAGGCGGTCCATAGGATCGGTGACAATGAGCGGGACAAGCACCAGGTTCACATCGACGCGGATGCGCTCATTGCGGCGCGCGTTCATCGCGGCTTCGCCCTCAAGCGGCAGAGGCGCGGCATCGGGATCAGGCTTGGGCGGGGGCGGTTCCACATGGACCTTATTGAGCGGGTCTTCCTGCGCGCTGGCCTTGGGCGCGCAGAGAGCAACGCCTATGGCGAGCAATACCAATGGGAGAACTGCAAGGAGGCCGTATGCAGTTCCAGGGGTCGAGCGAGCGTTTTTGCGCCCCAGCGAGAGCGCCATGTGTATGTACCCTCGTCCTTCTTGACCAGCATCGTAGCACGCTGCATCGATGACTGGTCTATGAAGATTTCGATGCCATCAGAAGGAATACGGCGAAACGTTCTATTTCAGGGATGAATGGTTACGAGGCAGCGGGGAGAGGCTGGAGACGCGGAAATTCCTTGAAATGCGTGGGATACAATGCAGACAGCACGACAGTTTCAGCTATATTTACGCCGAATTTCCGGCATTTTCTGGAGTTACGACCGCTCGCATGGCCCGCATTTATCCGTTTCGCGCACTTCGCTACAATCCTTCCCTCGTCCGCGTTGAGGACTGCGTTACGCAGCCCTACGACAAGATCACCCCTGCCATGCAGCAGGCATATTACCAGAAGAGTCCGTATAACCTGGTTCGCATTATTCTGGGGCTGCCGGAGCTGTTTGACGGCAAGGAAACGGGCGATGTGTACACGAGGGCGGCACGCGACTTTGCCGAATGGCGCGAAAACGACATTCTGGCGCAGGAGTCCGACCCTTGTGTCTTTGCTTATTCGCAGAAGTTCACGGTGCCCGACTCCGGCGGCAAAGTATTGGAACGGCGCGGCTTTATCGCGCTGGGCGGGCTGCATGACTACGGCGAACGCGTGGTTTTTCGCCATGAGCAGACCCTCTCCAAGCCAAAGTCCGATCGCCTGAATCTGCTGCGGGCCACTCGCGCTCACTTCGGGCAGATTTTCATGCTCTATTCCGATCCCGGACTGACGGCAGAGAAGCTTCTCTTCGACGAAGACGCGACGCCGGACATTGAAGTGACCGATGAATACGATGTACTGCATCGCGTGTGGAAGGTCAGCGATGAAAATACGATCAATATTCTGACCAGCGAACTCGCGGACAAGAAGCTGATCATTGCCGACGGGCACCATCGCTATGAGACAGCGCTGAATTACTCGAAGGAGCACGCGGCAGCGGCACCGGCACCAAGCGAGCGCCATAGCTATTCGCTGCCGCAGCCACCCTATCCAGAGGCGGCGGTGATGATGACCTTCGTCAATATGGACGCCGAGGGGCTGGTGATTCTGCCGACGCATCGCGTAGTCTTCGGGTTGAAGGACTTTGATCCTGCCGTACTTGTTGAGCAGGCAAAAGCTTATTTCGAGGTCGAGCAAGTTGCGTCTTCTGAAACGGCTGATCTGAAAGCGAAGCTCGCTGCTGCGGGCGAAGGCAAGACGGCTCTGCTGGCGGTGACGAAGAGCGGCAACTATCTGCTGACGGCCAAGCCGGAGGCAGTCGCGAAGGCGCTGGGCAATCTGTCCGAGCGGCAGCGTAAGCTCGACATCGCCCAGCTTCACGGGCTGGTGCTGGAGCAGCTGCTCGGCATTACGCCGGATGCGATTCGCGAGCAAACGAACCTGCGCTATCTGCGAGACGCGGGTGAAGCTGTCGAACAGGTGGCGCACGGCGAAGCGGACGTGAGCTTCCTGATGAATCCGGTGACGATGGCGCAGTTGCGAGAGGTGGCGTTTGCAGGCGAAGTGATGCCGCAGAAATCTACCGATTTTTTCCCTAAACTATTGAGTGGCCTTGCGATCTATCCACTGGACTAATTTCCGGAATACGCTCTTTCTCCTGTGCGCGGCCGCTGCTGCAGCGGCCGCGCAGGAGGCGCCACCCCAATCAAGTCTGCCGGACATGGGAAAACCGCCGGCGGTGCCTTCGGCGCAACGGGCCCAGGTGCAACCGCAATATGTTGTCGTGCTGGATGCGGCGCACGGCGGCAACGATGTGGGAGCGCGCTTCAGCGACAATCTGGTGGAAAAAGACCTCTCACTCGGGTTCTCGGTTCGCCTGCGGCAGGCGCTCGCATCGCATGGCATTCAGGTGGTGACAACACGCGATGCCGACGTGAATCCCTCCATGGTGACGCGCGGCGAGACTGCTAACCATGCCATGGCTGCAGCCTGCATCACGTTGCACGCCACGGCAACAGGAAGCGGAGTGCACCTCTTCACTTCATCGCTCGCGCCCACTGCGTACACGAAATTTCTGCCATGGCCGAGCGCGCAGTCCGCCTATGTGACGCAGAGCCTGCGGCTCTCTTCGGAGATCAGCACGGCGCTCGGGCATGCTGCGGAGCCGGTCACACTCGGCCGCACCTCGCTCCAACCCATGGACAGCTTCGCCTGCCCCGCGGTCGCGGTGGAAATTGCTCCGCTGGCCGGAGGCAACACGACAAAAGCCGTTCCTCTGACCGACGTGAGCTACCAGAACAAAATCATCGACGCGCTGACTGCGGCTCTGAGCCAGTGGAAGAACGACTGGAGGCAGCAGCCATGATTCCCCGCTTCCAGCGCTTTCTCTTCGGAGCGATGCTGCTCGCCGCTGTCGTGATGGCGATTGTGCTGATCCGCATGCGCGAGCGTGCGCACGACCGCCTGATGATCGCGGCGGACAGCCAGTCCCTGAACACGCTATCGACAGCGCTGTCGACTGCGCCGGCAGAAAAGATCACGCTCCTCGTCGCGAACGATCTGGATGGATCGCTGATTCCCGTGGACCGCAGCTTCCCCATGCCAAAAGATCCGCGTGCGCGTGCGCGTGTGCTGATGCAAAAACTGCTGGAAGAATACGCCGCGCCCAAATCGACGCATCCAATTGCAAATGCTTCCGGAGTGGACGAGGTGTTTCTGATGCCGATTTCGCAGCAGAAAGGCGCGACGAATGCCGCGGGTGAGATGGCGGTGGTGAATCTGAATGCAGCTTTTGTGCAGGCGCAGCCCTCGGGGATTGAACCGGAGACGCTGACATTGCTCTCGATGATTGCAACGCTGCATGCAAACCTGCCGCAGATCACAGAAGTGCGCTTCCTGGTGGACGGGCAGCAGAAAGATACTCTGGCCGGGCATGCCGATCTGACGCGCGTCTATCTAGCCTCAGACACGCAGACGGCGGTGCGGCCATGAAGATTGGCGTCTTCGATTCCGGTGTGGGCGGGTTGACCGTCCTTGCCGCTCTGCTCAGACAGCTTCCGGCGGCGGACTACATCTATCTTGGCGACACGGCGCGGCTGCCCTACGGATCGAAATCACAGGCGACGATTGCGCGCTACGCTGTTTCAAGCGCGCGTTTCCTGGTCGAAGAGGGTGCTGAGTTTCTGGTGATCGCCTGCAACACGGCGAGCGCGCTGGCTCTGGATGCGATCAGGGATGCAGTGCGTGTTCCCGTTCTGGGCGTGATCGAAACAGGAGCAAACGCGGCGCAGGTCTCGTCTCTGACTGGCGATGTGCTGGTCATTGCAACCGACGCCACGGTACAGAGCCACGCCTATGAGCGAGCCTGTTCGCAGCATGGCCTGCGAGCCCTTGAAAGAGCCTGCCCACTGCTCGTCCCGCTCGTCGAAGAGGGATGGATCGAGCACCCGGTGACGCTGGAGGTACTTCGGATTTATCTCTCAGAGTTGATGGAACAGGCGCAGGGTCCTGGTCTGAATCCGGATACGCTGGTGCTTGGGTGTACGCATTATCCGTTGCTGCGGGCGCAGATTGAGCGCACCGTTCCCGATTTGCGCGTGATCGATTCGGCAGAAGTGACCGCGGCGCAGGTGTCGGCGGCGCTGATGGATTACGTGCATGATGGCACAGGTGCGCGGAGATTCTATGCCACCGATTCCGTAGAGAAATTCAAGCGCCTGGGCACGCGCTTTCTGGGTGAACCGATTGACTGCGTCGGCCTCGTCGACCTCGGCGGCTGATATGCTTACCTGTTTGGAGGAAAGAGTTCCATGTTGAATCTTGAAGGACGGGTTGCCGTTGTTTTTGGAGTGGCGAACAAGCGCAGCATCGCGTGGGCGATTGTGCAGAAGCTGCACGAGGCGGGCGCGAAGCTGGCCATCGGCTACCAGAATGAACGGCTCAAGTCAGAAGCAGAAGGATTGATTGCGGATCTGCCGGGCGCCGAGGCATTTCAGTGCGACGTGTCGAATGACGCAGAGATCGCGCAGGTCTTCGAACAATTGAAAGAGCGCTACGGCAAGCTGCACGTGCTGGTGCACAGCGTCGCTTTCGCGCCGGGGGAAGAACTGAAGAATGATTTCATCCAGACCTCGCGCGAAGGCTTTAGGGTTGCTCACGACGTGAGTGTCTACTCGCTGATCGCGTTGAGCCGAGCCGCCGCACCTTTGATGACCGACGGCGGCAGCATCATGACCATGACCTATTACGGCGCGGAAAAGGTTGTACCGCACTACAACGTAATGGGCGTGGCCAAAGCAGCGCTCGAAGCTACTGTGCGCTATCTCGCAGCCGATCTGGGCAAGCTGAAGATTCGCGTGAATGCAATCTCCGCCGGGCCGATCAAGACGCTGGCTGCGCGCGGCATTGGCGGCCTTGGAGAAATGCTCAAGTCGCACGCAGAGCGCGCTCCGCTGGGCCGCAACGTGGAGCAGTCCGAGGTTGGCGGCACGGCGCTATTCCTCGCCTCCGATCTGGCAAGCGGCATCACCGGCGAAACGATCTACGTCGATTGCGGCTATAACATCATGGGCTTCTAACGTTCATTCGCCTGCAACAGGCCGCATGTACGGTTGCATTTCTGGAGGTTCAGAGTGCCTATCTACAAATACAGCGTGCTCAAGGGCGATCCACAGTCCGGCAGCCTGTCTCCTGATTCGCAGCCGCATTACCTGATCAATGTGGCTGCCAACGGGACGACCTATCAGGTCGCGGTCAACATCGAATCGACGGACGGATCGCAGGTTCTCTACTTCATCAGCCAAACCTTTACGCCGCCCGATGCGGGCGCGCTCGATGCTCTTGCCGCTGGCATGACGCAGTTGACGGTGCAGGCCAACCCCGCGATTGACTATGTGCGCAGCACCGTGAACGGCCAGCCGATTGTGACTCTCGATGAAATGCAATTGCTGCCGCTACCGGGGCAGTCTGCTTCCTCGAATCTGCAGAATGCGGTAATTCAGTTTCTGAACCAGGCGATTGCCGATGACAACGGCACCATCTACGCCTTCGGCAGCCAGTACACGGATGGCACAGGCATCCACGACATCCACATGAACCAGGGCAATCCGCCAGGCGAATACGAGAAAGACAACGGCATCTGGCAGGATGGATTGCTGCTTTTTGAACTGCCTGCAAGCGCGACGTGGGCGGCAATCTTCATCGCCTTCCAGACCGAGTCATGGACGACGGACAATAACGGCAACCCGGAATAAGATTTGTTACGGCAATGCAGGCAAATCGCTTTCGTCTTTGAGCGCTACTCCTGACTGGCCCATGCGCCGTGCGGCGAGTACCAGATGATGCAGCTTGTGCGCGGCCGCTTGATAGCTCAGGCCCTCCGGACGCACGTTGGAGATGCAGTTCCTGTCCGCATCCGTACAGCCGACGCGCGGCTTGTATGTCAGATAGATGCCGAGGCTGTCGGGCGAGCTGAGGCCCGGGCGCTCGCCGATGAGCATGACGGTTATCTCCGCGTTGAGGAGCTCGCCGATTTCGTCGCCAAGACCGACGCGGGCTTGCGTTGCGGTGCTGATCGGCGCGATGGGCAAGCTTTCGAGCTTGCTGATGATTTCTCGCAGGACGGGAACTGCGTGGCGCGCCGGAGCAACGGCTGAGAGGCCATCAGCAATGATGAAGACTACGGGAACCGCAGGTCCCTTCGGCAAGCTCAGGGCAGGCTCTTTGACTGTGCGCTCCGCGCTCCGCTCAGGATGACAATCCTTTTGGAGTATAAGCAATGAACGGCTTTCATCGTTCAGCTTCCGTCCGAGGTCAGGGCGGCGGAGATACTCCGCGCGATCGCGGACGGCGCTTTGTACTGTGATCGATTCAAGGCCGACGTTTGCGAGATCGCGCTCAATGCTGCCAACATCGAGCGTGTTGTGAACCGCATCGCGGGCCTGGGCGTGGGCGAGACTGAATTCCAGAACCTCTTTCGTGGGCAGGCTGTCTCCGGCACGACCCAGCGCAAGGCGCGCGCTGGTAAAGCTGCGCAGGCGAACCCACGGATTCCGAATAATCTCGCTCATGCGCTTTCGAGCAATTGAGCGGCGCTCGGAGGCAGGCGGTCGGCGAGCGCGCCTTCGCGGTTGGTGATGCCGATTTTTTCCAGCCACGCCTCGAATTCCGGCGCTCGCCTGAGGCCGAGGACTCGGCGCACATAGAGCGCGTCGTGAAACGAGGTGCTCTGATAGTTGAGCATGATGTCGTCGGCGCCGGGCACCCCCATAATGAAGTTCACTCCAGCAACGGCAAGCAGCGTCAGCAGTGTGTCCATATCGTCCTGATCGGACTCGGCGTGGTTGGTATAGCAGATGTCGCAGCCCATGGGCAGGCCAAGCAGCTTGCCGCAGAAGTGGTCTTCGAGTCCGGCGCGGATGATCTGCTTGCCGTCGTACAGATACTCGGGGCCGATAAAGCCTACGACCGTATTCACCAGCAAAGGCTTGAATGCGCGGGCCACAGCATAGGCGCGCGCTTCACAGGTCTGCTGGTCGATGCCGTGATGCGCGTCGGCGGAGAGCGCGCTTCCCTGTCCGGTTTCGAAGTACATCACATTATTCCCAACCGTTCCGCGATGTAGCGCGAGCGCAGCTTCGCGAGCCTCTTTGAGCATTCCGAGATTAATGCCAAAGCTGGAGTTGGCCTTTTCCGTGCCCGCGATGGACTGAAAAACCAGATCGACGGGTGCGCCCTGCTCGATCGCCTGCATCGTCGTAGTAACGTGCGTGAGAACGCAGGACTGCGTCGGCACTTCATATCGCTCACGGAATGTATTGAGCATGTCGAGCAGCGTGGTGACCGCCGTAAGACTATCACTCGCCGGGTTGATGCCGATCACCGCGTCGCCGCAGCCGTAGAGCAGCCCGTCGAGCATCGATGCGGCAATGCCCTTTGCGTCGTCGGTGGGATGGTTGGGCTGGAGACGCACGGACATGCATCCTTTGAGACCGATCGTATTGCGGAAGCGCGTCACGACGCGGCACTTCTGCGCGGCCAGAATCAAATCCTGATTGCGCATCAGCTTCGAGACGGCTGCGGCCATCTCGGGCGTTACAGCCTGCGCGATGCGGGCGAGTGTTTCGGTGTCTGTATGCGTGCTGAGCAGCCAGTTGCGAAAGTCACCTACGGTCAAATGACTGATTTCTGCAAAGGCACCAGCGTCGTGCGTGTCCCCGTTGTGCGTATCGAGTATGAGGCGCGTGACTTCGTCGGACTCGTACGGGACGAGCGCATCTTCGAGGAAATTCTTGAGCGGCACTTCAGCCAGCGCCATGCGCGCGGCGATGCGCTCCACTTCATTGACTGCGGCAATGCCGGCAAACTCATCTCCGCAACGCGCCGGGCTGGCTTTCGCCAGCAGTATCTTCAGGCTGCTGAAGCGCCAGTTGTGGTTGCCGATGGTGTGCGCGTAGGCCATTCCGAACCTGCCTTAGCGTGGATTGTATGGAAGGCGCTTCGCGCCGTCCACCGTCCACACAGGCTCGTCGACCTGTTCACGCGCACCAATCGTATATTCTTGCCCGACTAAAAGTGATGCGAGATACCCACAATCACGGTGTAGTCGGCGAAGAAGGCGTCGCCGTTCTTTGTTCCGTTCTCAAGTTCAGGGACGCTGGGTTCGCGGTTGCGGGCAAGCGCCCAGGGGCCATTGACCGAGAGCGTTTCCCGCTTGTAGTTGAACATCAGGCCCGGATCGAAAGAGACGATATAGCCGGGACGGCGGAAGCCATTGTTGCTGCCTAGGAGGTCGTGCGCCGGAACGCCTTCATCCCGGATACCGGCGCTCAAAGCGAGGCCGTGGATTTTCGGCAGCGGCACTCCCTGTGAAATGCCGGCGCGCCAGAGATATTGATCGGTCACCGACATGACGCCCTGACCCGGCTGCGTGCGGAAGGTGGGAACACCATTCGTGTCCTCAGGATTCACCAGATATTGCCCCTGCAGGTATCCGAACGACCGATGCCAGAAAGATTTATAGGCTTGTACTGCAGGCATGAACCCCCAGCCGCCGTCGCCGGGCTGCAGTGATTGGTCGGCGGTAGCCTTGATGATTTGACCGTTGTACAGCGCCGAGCCTGTAGCGTTGTTGATGCCGGTAGGAATTTTAAGCGAGAGGCTCACCGCGACGTTGCCGTTGTTTTCTGTCGGCGGACGGAAGATCCAGGACTGCGCTCCAACCGTCATATCTCCAATACCGCTCACCTGAAAGATGCCAGTAGGCGGATAGATCTGGTTGCGAGTGCCGTCGAAAACAGGAACGTCGGCGATAAGGCTCCAGCGCGGAGTGAGCCGGTATTCGATCCCGATGTCGAAAATATTCTGATGGTTGCGGACAACGGTCGGCCGGCTGATCTCATCAGTGCCGATGAAGTATTTGTTTGAGTTGAAAACCCGATAGCCTAGGTTGAGCGTGAGATTGTGGATCGACAGGCCACCGGGAGTGTGTTCGTCGTCATCGGAGACGAGTTCGTTTAGTGTGCGCTGATTGGAGTGGGCGGCAACGCAACCCTGCGCGAAGCTTCTGGCGGTAACGGTGGCGGAAATTGCTAGCAGGAGAAAGATACTTGCTATCGACTTGCTGATAGATTTTGCTGACATGGCTGGCCTCAAAAAGAGATCGTGCAAATGGTCTTGTTTTCGCGCTGAGAGCGCACTTCTGGCCAACTGTAGCGGACATGTCAACAAGTTGTCTTGAAGCTGGTGGATGAAAACGAAGCCAACCGAAAGGTGGAGCGAAAGAAATAATGCTAGGGAAGATGGTGCGCCCGGAGAGATTCGAACTCCCGACCTAATGCTCCGGAGGCATTCGCTCTATCCAGCTGAGCTACGGGCGCGCAGTTCTAGGATACTATACCGGCAGCCGTGCCTTGCATTTTTGACACGCTGGCGTCTTCACGATTTGATGGAAAAGCAACTTCCGGCATGAAAAAGGAGAGTCTCAGATGCAGCGCAGGACATTCGCGAAAACATTCTGTTGTGTTTTATTTGCAACGGTCGTCGGTTCCTTAGCCTTTGCGCAAAACGATAGCAAGCCACTGCCCAGCCCTCCGGCACAGGCGAGCGTGAGCTTCGGCAGCAAGACGGTGACCATCGATTACGGCGCGCCTTCAATGCGCGGACGCAAGATCTTTGGAGGCCTGGTTCCCTACGATCACTGGTGGCGTACGGGCGCGAACTCTGCAACGACACTCAAAACCGACATCAATCTCAAGATCGGCAACTTAGGCGTGCCCGCCGGAACATACACCCTCTACACGATTCCGGAACAGAGCGGCTGGACCTTGATTGTGAACAAACAGACGGGGCAATGGGGCACAAAATACGACGAGACCCAGGACCTGGGCCGAGTCAAGATGACCGAAGGCGTCATTCCAAGCAGCCCGGTTGAGACCTTCAAGATCCAGTTCGAGCACACGAAGGACTTCACGACTGAACTGCATCTGCTATGGGAAACAACCAACGTCTATGTTGGCGTGACTGCGATTCCCTAGGTCTGGCTCGCTGCTCTGGCCCGCTCCAGCTCCTGCATGACGGACTGAATCAATTCCTTCGCGCCGTTGATCTCGCTCATCACGGTTTCAAGATCGAGCGCAGGCTTCGACGGATTGCGATTCGAGGTGCAATACACTCCGTGCTGGCCGATGAGAATCAACGCATCGGTCAGCGCGTCGAGCGAGACTGCAAGCCGCCCGCGCGCCGGACCCATCATAAATTCGAACTTTTCAAGCTCGTCTCGGCGATCGTGGAAGATAGACATCTGTCTACCACTCTTTCGCAGCGGTATCTACTTCCACAGCATCTTCCACCGACGGACCCTTCCAGCGCAGCACCGGCTTCCGCGCCGCAGTCGTCTCATCCAGACGCGAGATACGGGTCGAGTGTGGAGCTGAGATTACGACCTCCGGATTCTCCTCCGCCTCGCGCGCGATCTGCCGCATCGCGTCGATGAACAGGTCCAGCTCTTCACGCGACTCGCTCTCCGTCGGCTCGATCATCAGCGCGCCGGGTACGATCAGAGGAAACGATGTCGTGTAGGGATGGAATCCATAGTCGATCAGTCGCTTCGCAATATCTCCGGTCTTGATGCCGTTCTTCACCTGCCGCTTATCGCTGAAGACCACTTCGTGCATCGACGGCGTGCCGTAGGGCAGGTCATACACATCTTCGAGATTCTTGCGGATGTAGTTCGCGTTCAGCACCGCATCTTCCGTCGTCTGCCGCAGCCCATCCGGACCATTTGCCAGAATGTAGGCTAACGCACGCACGAACATTCCGAAATTGCCATAAAACGCACGCACCCGTCCGATGGAATGTGGACGGTCCGAACTCCAATGCAGTAACCCATCTTCGCCCAGCGTCACAAATGGGATTGGCAAAAACGGCTCCAGAAATTGCTTGCACGCCACCGGCCCGCATCCCGGACCGCCGCCTCCATGCGGAGTCGAAAACGTCTTGTGAAGATTCAGGTGCATCACATCCACGCCGAAGTCTCCTGGCCGCGTCTTGCCCACCAGCGCATTCATGTTGGCGCCGTCCATGTAAAGCAGCGCGCCCTTGTCGTGCAGCACATCAGCGATCTTGTGGATCTCGCTCTCGAAGACTCCGATCGTCGACGGATTGGTCAGCATCAATGCCGCCGTGTCTTCGTTGACCAGCTTCGCCAGGGCCTCCACATCCACGCCGCCCTGCGCATTTGATTTCAGGTTCACCACCTGGTAGCCAACGCTCGCAGCCGTCGCGGGATTGGTCCCATGCGCCGAATCGGGAATAATGACATTCTTGCGCGGATTGCCCTTCGACTGGTGATACGCCCGCGTCATCAGCATGCCGGTAAATTCACCGTGCGCGCCTGCCGCAGGGTGTAGCGCAATCGCATCCATTCCGGTGATCTCCATTAGGCAATCTTTCAGGAGCTTGATGATCACCATTGCGCCACGCGACAGGCGCTCGGGCTGATACGGATGGGCCTCCGCGATGCCTTCCAGCCGCGAGACAAACTCGTTTACCCGCGGGTTGTACTTCATGGTGCAGCTGCCCAGTGGATACATCCCCAGATCAATCGCGTAATTCCACGTCGAGAGCCGCGTGAAGTGCCGGATGATCTCAATCTCGCTCAACTCCGGCAGCCCCGGCTTATCTTCTCGCGCCGCAGTGCCCAGCAGGGCAGCCGGGTCCACTTCGGGCACATCCAGCGGAGCGAGCTTGTAACCCTTCTTGCCCGGTGCGGATTTCTCAAAGCTCAGCGGTTCGTTCTGCGTCAGGTGAGCCGTCACCTTGCGCGCCGTCCCTACAAATCCATTTGTCGTCGTAGCCATTCCTGAATCCTTTATCGTGCCGCCGAAGCAGTTGAAATCTCGGCCACTATCGCGACTGCCGCATCAATCTGTTCTTTGGTAGTCAGCTCTGTCGCGCACCACAAGGTCGCATTTCCCAACTCCGGATACCACTTGCACAGATCGAGACCGCCGATAATCTTCTTTTCCATCAGCCGCGCATTCAATCGCTTCGGACGCTCCTCTGTCTGCAACACAAACTCGTGGAATCGCGGCGACTGTCCGAACAGGAGTTTGTCGTGCGTCCCCAGCGCGTCTGCGGCGTACTTCGCCTTGGCGAGATTCTGCACAGCGAGTTCCTTGATGCCTTCCTTGCCATAAACGGTCATGAAGATCGTCGCCATCAGCGCCACCAGCGCCTGGTTCGTGCAGATGTTCGAGGTCGCCTTCTCGCGCCGGATATGCTGCTCGCGCGTCGAAAGCGTCAGCACAAAACCGCGCCGCCCGTCCCTGTCCTTGGTTTCGCCCACCAGGCGTCCCGGCATCTGCCGCAGATACTTTTCCTTCGCCGCCAGCACACCGCAATACGGACCGCCATAGCTCAGCGCCACTCCGAACGACTGCGCTTCCATCGAGACGATGTCCGCCTCTACCGGCGGCCGCACAATCCCCAGTGACACAGCTTCAGCGATGGACACTATCAGCAGCGCGCCCTTTTTGTGCGCGATCTCCGCAATCGCCGGAATGTCTTCGACCACGCCGAAGAAATTCGGCGACTGCACCAGCACGCATGCCGTCTTCTCGGTCACAGCCTGTTCCAGTGCTTCGAGGTCGATGCGGCCCCCCTGTGCGTGGCCGTCGGGATAGTACGCAACTTCGATCGCTTCATGCCCCTGATGCTGCGCGTAGGTGTGCATCACCTCGCGATACTCCGGATGCACTGTCTTCCCCACCAGCACGCCATCGCGGCCGGTCACGCGTACGGCCATCATCACCGCCTCTGCTGCGCCGGTTGAGCCGTCATACATGGAGGCATTGGCGATGTCCATGCCGGTCAGCTCACAGATCATCGTCTGGAACTCGAAGATCGCCTGCAACGTGCCCTGGGTGATCTCAGCCTGGTAAGGCGTGTACGAAGTGAGGAACTCGCCGCGCTGGACTAATGAATCAATAATGACGGGACGATAGTGCCGGTACGCGCCTGCGCCCAGAAAGCTTGAGTAGGCATGGGCGTTCTTCTCAGCCGCTGTCTTAAAGTAGTCGATGATCTCCGACTCGCCCATTTGCCGCGGCACCTTCAGGTCGCGCGTCAGCCTATACTCTTCCGGAATGGCGGTGAAAAGATCATCGATGGAAGCCGCGCCGATTTCGCGCAGCATTTCAACCCGCTCAGCGGGCGACTTGGGCAGATAACGCATGTTTTGATCCTGACTAAATAGGAGAAACTCTCGGGTGCCCCATCCTTTGCGCGGCAAAGGGTGGGAGAACGCAATCTTAAGCCTTAGTGCCCGGTCTCTTCGGCAATAAACTTCTCGTAGTCCGCCGCGCTCAT
>Ga0206829_10301_pt1 | contig 15274 bp, 14 predicted proteins | sample Alteio_BWOrgCont_75_FD_152862 | JGI IMG/M metagenome (GOLD analysis project Ga0206829, IMG submission 152862) | Enriched cells from forest soil in Barre Woods Harvard Forest LTER site, Petersham, Massachusetts, United States -... | ecosystem: Environmental > Terrestrial > Soil > Temperate forest >... | reverse complement strand
TGCCTTCAACATCGATGGTCCGGTTTGCAACTGCAACTGTGACACATTCAGCGTGTTGCGCCCGATATCGGCCGAGAGATCTAGCTTTGACTGGACAGGCGGATATTTCCCCCGCTGCGCCGTGAAATCGGCGGCATGCAGCGTGGCGAGGTAATGGTCCTGCAGGGGGGCATAGGTTACGACAATACCCACATCATTTGCAGCAAGATCCAACGGGATCGCCCGCTGGTTAATGAGGGCAACTCCATTGTTGATTTCCGTCCTGCCGACCTTCAGATCGAAGATCGTATCTTTTGCGGATTTTCCGCTGCTCTCGGTTTTAGGACGAGGCTGGTTGGTTGATCCGTCGGGATAAATAATGAGATGGAAAACCGGATGGTCGGCCTCCAGATAATTCAGATCAATCTTCGGCCGGATGAAAGAAAGAATCTTTACCCGCATGTAGATGCGATCGACATGCGCATACGGAACTTCATTCGCTGCTTCCAGTCCGTGGATTGTGAGGTCATCGGCCTCAAGGGCAAGATGCCGTACCGACCAGCGAAAAGCGCTGAGTTCCACGCGCCCGCCGGTGGCCGTTTCGAGCGTGGCAATCAGCTTCTGTCGAACAAGATTTTCAAACTGCGGCGTGGAGGCATACCAGATCACTCCGCCGATGGCCATCAGGATCAGGACCGCTCCAACCGCAAGAATGCGCAGCCATATTCGTTTCTTTCGCGCCGGCGGAAGAGGAGTTGCGGGAACATCAGATGGCTGCGTGCTCATCTTCAACCTCCATCGTCCTCATCCAATCCGCTGCTCTTCCCGTAAGCCGGATCGATGATCTGCACACTACCCTGTTCGCGCAGGCTCAGGAGCCAGTCGCGCAGCAAAGAATTCACCTGCTGCTGAAGAAGGATCTCGCGAATGCGCGGCGATGTGCTATCCAGCGTAGGCGGCTTTTCCTTTAACTTTTCAAAGGCCGGCACTACGCTCGCCTGGTAGTACTTCTGAATATCCTGGCGGGAGATGCGGATACCCGCGCCGAAACGAGTGTTAATGAATTTGAGAATCTCCAGACGCTGCCGCCAGCGGTCCTCAGCCTCCTGCTCGGTAATGCCATTGGCTTTGAGGAATGCATTCCAGCCTTCCTCGGTCGAGCAGCCGATCTGCCGGCAGATGGGGATCTCCGTGCGCAGCTCAGCAAGGCTCTTCTTCACTTCATCGTCGCTGACTGAATAATCGATCTGCTTCTGTTCCTTCATCTGCCGCAGAATCAGAGAACGCCTGATCAGGCGTTGCGCTGCATTCACTTCGGTGTTCTGGCCAGCTGGAACGCTGATGGGCTGCAATACAGCAACGCGCATCTCCTCGCGCACATCGCTTTGCAGCAGAACATCACCGTTCACGATAGCGATCACGCGGTCAAGCACAACCGGCGTTTCGCTCGCCGTCTTCGGTTGGACCAGAGCTTGCGGGGGCGGCGTCGGCTGCGGGTTCTGAGCAAAGCTCGTGGTACACATGCAGACCATCAGCGCCGCGAATGCTGCCAATTTTCCGGTCTGCGCGTGTCTTTTCATTAGAATGCCTGCCCGATGCTGAAAAAGAAGTTGAAATGTCCAGCCTCTCCCACATGTGGAGGAATCAGGTTCGTCGGCGTGCTTGAGTAATCAATGATGACAGGATAAATCGGCGGGTTCAGGTTATAGCTGAAGTCCAGGCGCACCGGCCCAACCGGCGTGTGGTAGCGCGCGCCGAGCCCGACAGCGTGTGAAAAGTAATTGAAGCTGCAGAGCCCCGCGCCACCTGTGCTCGAACCCGGATGCGGCACCGATTGCTCCTCCTCGTTCAAATTTCTGCAGCCTTCTCTGTCCGGCTGGCGAAAACGGACGAAACTCGGCCAGATATCCGAGCCGTTTTCAAAAACGTTGCCCATGTCATGAAACAGCACGAAGCCCAGGCTGTTGCCCACGTACGGTAGCTGGGGATTTGGCATGCGCAGTTCCGTGCTGTTGATGAACGCGCCGGCCCCGCCAATGGGAAAGCCCGTGATGGAATCGCGCGGCCCCGCTCCGTTGATGCCGAATCCCCGATGCGACTGCGCGCCGCCTGCATACAGCCGCTCGGGCAGGGGAATCTGGTTGTAATCCGGGCCGCCATAGGAACGCTCTTGCGCGATCCGCGTGCTGCGCGCCACCACCCAGCTATTCAATTTGCCGAACCTGTAATAGCTCGAATTGGTCCCGTCAATGCGGTTGAAATTTGCCTGCGAACCGAAACGCGAATCGGCCCAGCTCTCCTGAATCGTGTTATACGTGCCGCTGGTCGCATCGAGAGGCGTGGGTACGCGTGTATCGCGAATCCATGTGATTCCCGGGCCGCCCACGCGCACCGGCTGCGAAACCAGCGGAATCTCATCGGGGGCTACCTGCACGCTGTTCGGATCGACCCTGACGCGCCGGAAACTGAACAGATAGATCAGCGTATTCGGTTTGTTGACCAGATCCGTCACGCGCACTGTTCCTTCCAGCCGCGATGAAGCGTAAGTTGTTACATCCTGCGCATTCGCGTATCCGCCGGTGAGAATCAGATTGAATTTTGGATTGTCAAAGAGGTGTGGGTTGGAAAAGCTCAGCTGCACACGCTGCTCGAGCGTGCCAAGCGTCGAGTTAAGCGAGACGGATTTGTCTGTCCCGCGAATATTGATGCGCGAAATATTGAACAGAATCGCCGGGCTCACGCCGGTCTTGCCATTCGGGCTGCAGGTATAGGTCGAGGGATTGATGCCAAGCTGGAGAAGTTGTTGCGGCGTAAGGTTGGCGCAGTTGCTCTGTGGATTGCCCGTTTGCGCCTGGAAACCGGCTCCGTAACTGATGTCCCAGCGCCGCGCCTCGGTAAACTGCAGCAGGACATTCTTTCGCAATTCATCGCCGGTTGGATTCTGCACCGCAGTGGTGACCTGATTAAAGAGTGTCAGATCATAAAGCTTTCGTTGAGTGTCGAGCAGCGCCGTCTGGTTCAGCGGATCGCCCGGATGAATCAACACCCGGTCTTCAACGGTGCTGGGCCGCGTGTAGTGCAGGCCCGAAATCAGGACGCGATTGACGAAAACCTGCTCGCCCTCTGTAACCGTCATCGTTACATCGATCAGGTTCGGGTTCTGCGGCGACGGCTGTTGCAGCAGGTTGATCTGAGCATTATCAAAACCGCGGCTGAGGTAATACGTGAGGATCGAATCGCGGTCCTGCGCGATGTTGAGCGATGAGTAAGGCTGTCCCGACTGGGTATTGAGCAGCGGTGTCAATTGGGCAAGCGGAATCTGGCCCGTTCCGTTGATCACATACGCGCCGATGCGCTGCTGCACGCCTTCGTCGATCGCGTAGTTCACGCTGAGCTGCGCGTCTTTTGTTTTCTTGCCCGCTTTATTGGTGTCGATGTCCTTCACTTCCGGCGTCACTTTTACATTGCTGAAGCCGTTGCTTTGATACAAAGCGGTGATCGAGCCCACGTCAGCCTGCGCCAGAGCCTGGCTATACTCGCCGTGACGGTTCACAATGCTCGACTTTACAACGCCCAGCCGCGGCAGGATGGTATCTTTGTCGAAATACTTGTTTCCGCTCACAGTCACCGAAGCCACTTCATGCTTGATTCCAAGCGCAACGGTAAACGTAATGATGGAGTGCTGCGGATCTTTCAATTGCTCCGTGTGGGTTACTTTTACGTCGAAATAGCCGGCGCGCTGGAAATAATCGCGGATGCGGCGGTCGCCTTCATTCAGCAGGTCTTCATCGACCGTGCCTTCTTCATAGACGGGCACAAGATTTCGAATCTTCCCCTTGCTGAGCGAGGCCCCATCGACATTGATCACTACTGTCGGTCCGCGATCCGCTGAAAATTCATAGTCCAGGTGGTTTGAAGGCGGTTGATAGTTGCGCGAATCCAGCTTGAGGCTTGCTTCCAGGCGGTCCTGCTTCTGATAGTTCTTGCGCAGACGGGTAAGAGCATTGCTCACAGTATCCCGCGACACCTTGGAATTTTCCTTCAGCTTGCCCTTTTTGCGGAACTCGCTTGCGGTCATACCGCTGTCGCCGCTTACCGCCACGTCGCCTACGCGCGCCTGCATTCCCTGTTCAATCTGAAATGCGACGTTGACCTGCGAATTTGCCGTATCGATGGTAGTGCTGGCAAAAATCCTGGACTGGTAATATCCATTTTCATTGAGAGTCTGCTGCAGCAGCGTCTGCGCCTGCAGCAGCTTGCTATCGCTGAAGACGGTTCCGGCGTTCATTCGCGTCGACCGCTCCAGTACCCCCGAAAGCCGCTCGTTGTTGGCGCCGTTCACCGTGATGCGTCCGACAAAGAGATTCGCCGCACCGGTAAAGATAATGGTCACCGCGTCGCCATGCCGCAGGCCCTCGACGACGATTGTCTTATACAGGCCGGTTTCGTAGAGGCGCCGCAGGCTCTCGCGAACTTTGAGCGGGTCGAGCGGCTGGTGCGGCTGCAGCGCCAGTTGCCCGGGCAAAGGCGCAAGCCTGTCCGCAGGGATGCCCTTAAACTCCACGGCTTCCACTTGCAGGCCGGCCCAGCTGCGCAGCGTGATGTCCTGCTGCGTTGCTTCTTTTTCTGATGAGGTAACAGGATGTTGAGCGGCAGCGTCGTCAGCCCCTGCGTAAGCGCTTGTCAGGAGGCAAAGGGGCAGGCCGGCCAAAGCCGCGAGGCTGAACCAGTGCATTGCTTTCCGGCAAATGCTTGCCCAGGATTTGCAGCGAAAATCCAATCAGCCCCTCGATCGCCTCGAAAGAATGAGATGCGGCCCAGTGCACCTGAAGAACCCCCCATATCTCCATAACCAATGAAGGCTCTATCAATTCTCTATACTAATCAGGAAACAGAAGAAATAAGCAGATGCCGAGCACACAGTTAACAGAGCGATACTCCCGTCAAGTTTTGTATCCCGGAATCGGCGCCGAGGGACAGCAAAAACTGCAAGCCGCCCACGTCGCGATTGTAGGATGCGGGGCAACCGGAGCAGCAGCAGCCGGACTCCTTGCCCGTGCCGGAGTGGGCACACTCACCCTCATCGATCGCGATTTCGTCGAAGAGAGCAACCTGCAGCGCCAGGTACTCTTCGATGAAGCGGATGCAAGCCTCGCCCTGCCCAAGGCCGAGGCCGCGCGCAGAAAAATTGCTCTTTTCAACAGCGAAATCAGCGTTCACGCCCGAATAGCGGACCTGGCTCCGGCAAATATTCACGACCTGCTTCACGGCGCGGACCTGATTCTCGACGCAACCGACAACTTTGAGACCCGCTATCTGCTCAATGACTACGCCGTCGAGCAGGATAAGCCCTGGATCTACGCCGCCGCCATCGGCGCCTACGCCGTCACCATGAACATCGTGCCCGGCGAATCAGCCTGCCTCGCCTGCATCTTTCCCAAACCGCCCGGCGGTACGGTCGAAACCTGCGACACGGCGGGAATTCTGAATTCCGCAGTCAACCTCGCGGCATCGATCGAGGTCACGGAGGCATTCAAGCTGCTCACCGGCGCTAAGAACAAGCTGCGCCGAAGCCTTCTGTCGTTTGATTTATGGACGAACGAGCGATCCGAAGTCGCAACCGCCCGGCCGCGCCCCGACTGTGAAGTCTGCCAGCAGCGCAATTTTGCTCATCTGCGCGGCGAAGGCCGCCCTCACATCACGCTTTGCGGCCGCAATTCCGTCCAGATTCATGAACACAACCGGCCAGTTGATTTCACGGAAATGGAAGCAAGACTCAAGCCCCACGGCAAGGTCCGCTTCAACAACCTTCTGCTTCGATTCGAGCGCGGCGATCACGTCATCACCGTTTTCGCCGACGGCCGCGCCCTGATCCAGGGAACCACCGACATCACCCAGGCCCGCAGCCTGTATGCCCGCTTCATAGGCTCCTGACCAAAGTCTGCCAACCTTCAGTCTGGCAACCATTTGCGCCAAATCGTCCTCCCACTAATAACTCGCAAAAATACTTAGGTCCGATGGACTTGCATGAACCTCGCATCACAGACCAAATCGAGCAATGGATTGACGGGAGACGCAAAGCGTGGAATTTTCAAGACAGGTGAAGTGCGGATGAGCGCAGGACCGACGCAAGCTAAACCAATACAACATATGCGCAGAAATCCCCCGATAGCCGGAGAGGCAGAAGCGATCGCCAAGGCACAGGCAGGCGATGCCCAGTCTTTTGAGATGCTCTATTCGCTGCACAAACGCCGCGTCTATTCGCTGTGCCTGCGCATGCTTGGCAATGTTGCGGAAGCGGAAGACCTGACCCAGGAAGCATTTCTCCAGCTCTATCGCAAGATCGGAACGTTTCGCGGAGATTCGGCCTTTTCCACATGGCTGCATCGCCTCGCGGTAAATGTAGTCCTCATGCACTTGAGGAAAAAAGGGCTGCCGCAGGTATCGCTCGAAGAAACGCTCGAACCCTCGCAGGAAGATGGTCCGCGCAAAGATATCGGCGAGCGGGATCTGGTGTTGTCCGGCTCCATCGACCGCGTCGCGCTTGAGCGCGCCGTAGAAAATCTGCCTCCCGGCTACAGGCTTGTTTTTGTCCTGCATGACGTGGAAGGCTATGAACACAATGAGATTGCTGACATGCTCAGCTGCTCCATCGGCAACAGTAAATCGCAACTGCACAAAGCGCGTATGAAGCTTCGCGATCTTCTCCGCACCGGACAGCGGAAAGAGGAGTCGATTGCATGAGCAACACTCGCGACCAGCAAGATGGGAAACCAATGAACTGCGCGGAATTTCAGGAAAAACTGCCCGAACTGTTCGAGTCGGGCGCCAACGTCAGCCATGACGAGCACCTGCTCGGCTGCGAAAACTGCTCTGCCCTGGTGCGTGATCTCGAATACATCGCCCAACAAGCCAAGCTTTTGCTCCCGATTCATGACCCGAGGCCTGGTGTCTGGGACAATATCGCGTCAGCCATTCGCAGCGAGACGAATCACAACGAAACATTACCCTCGGGCAAACAACCGTAGCCGGTAACGGCACGCGTTCTTATAATGCAGAGAACGCATGGAGATGAAGCCCCAGCTACCAGCCTGTATTTCGCGCATCGTGCTTGTGGGATTCATGGGCGCCGGCAAGTCCACTGTTGGCGCTCTTCTCGCGCAGCAGTTGCAATGGCGCTTCCTCGACGCAGACAGTGTGCTCGAAGACCGCGCCCGCACCTCCATTGCCGAAATCTTCACGCATCAGGGAGAGACTGCGTTCCGAAGGCTTGAAGCTGACGTGGTTCATGATCTCCTCCGCGAGCACCACCTAGTGGTCGCTGTGGGCGGCGGCGCGGTAGAAACTGCAGCCATTCGCGACGTCTTGCTCCAAAGCCCGGAAACATGCGTTGTTTTCCTTGAGGCTCCGCTCGAAATCATGATCGCGCGCTGCGAACAGCAACCGGGCGCAGCGCTCCGCCCGGTGCTGAATGATCGTGAGCGTCTGCGCGACCGGTTCGAGTCCAGGCTCCCCCACTACCAGAAAGCGCATCTCGTAATAGAAACAGCTTCACTTACGCCGGAACAAACTTCGCTCGAAATACTCAAGGCAGTAAGTGCTCTTCTCAAGGAAAACGCGACCGCATGACCGAGCCCTCGACCGCGATGAAGACTGACGCATCGTTCAAGCGGCCCCGGTCCCTGCGCAGCGATATCGTTTTCACCTTCGTGCTGGCCATCAGCCTCTACCTAGCATGGCTAGTGCGCGGCGTGCTGGTATTGATCTATGTGAGCGCGCTCTTCGCCGTCGTGCTGATGCCTGTCGTTCGCGGCATCATGAAGCTGCGCATTGGCAAATGGCAGCCAAACCGCGTTGTAGCGATACTGCTCCTGTTCCTCGCCGTCGCTGGCTTCGCAGCAATCTTTTTCACCTTCGCTTTCCCTCCTGTTGCGCATGACATACGCGCATTCCTCGTTGAGCTGCCGACGCGCGGCCCGCAACTGCTCTCGCGCATACGCCGCATCCCTTTTCTGCAGCACGTGGATATCGCTGCGCTCAATGCGAAGCTGCAGGATTTCGCCGCAAATTTTGCCACTTATATGTTGCTGTCGATACGCAACTGGGCAAGCAAGCTTTTTGACATCGTCACCAGCATTATCCTCACGGTCTACTTCATGCTCGAAGGCGAATCCGCCTATCACTGGATTCTGAGCTTCTTTCCAGTAGGGATGCGGCAGCGGCTGGATGTCACTTTGGCGCGAGCCGAGGTGCGCATAGGCAAATGGCTGCTCGGCCAGGGCACCCTGATGCTGATTCTCGGGCTTTCCAGCACCATCCTTTTCCTGGCTCTGAATGTGCGCTACGCCTATGCGCTGGGCGTCCTGATGGGCATTTTCAACATCATCCCTATAGCCGGAGCTGTCGTCACCGTCACGCTGGCGATCCTCGTCGCCGCCATCGATTCCTGGGGCCGCGTGCTGGGAGTAGCTATCTTTTACGCCATCTACGCGCAGGTGGAAACCTCTTACCTGACGCCGCGCATCATGCGTTCCAGCGTCGACCTCCCCGGCCTAGCCGTTATCGTCGCCCTGCTTCTAGGCGCTGCCTTCGATGGCATTGTAGGGGCGATGGTGGCTGTTCCCACCGCCGTACTCGTTGCCGTCCTGCTCGATGAATACGCCGTAAAGCCCGAGCCAATCATCGCCGAGCCGCAGCCAGTCACCCAGCTTCATTCGTAATTTTTAGAAACTTTCTTCGGTATCGACCCAGCGCTGCTCTGTCCCCATCCTTCCGCTTGGTATGATGGGGAGTGGCCCCAACCGCACAATTCAATTCATTGCGAGCAGCGCAATCATGACGCCAGCCGCACCTGCGCCACCAGCGATCTCCGCGCCTCCCGTGATCGAAACCGAGGCAGTCGCACCCAACGAAGCTGCGGCGGCGCATCCCCGCCTGCGCGCAGGCGAAACCGCCTCCCGTATCGCCGACTACGCTGAATTGTTCAAATTTCGCGTCACGTCGCTGGTTGTCATGACGGCATGGGCCGGCTTCTATCTCGGATCGATGCACAGCGGCATCAGCAGCATGCAGCCTGGCCTGATCGCTGCCCTCGTAGGCATCGGCCTTGTCTCAGCTGGCTCCGCGGCTCTGAACGAGGCGCTCGAACGCAAGCTGGACGCGAAGATGATCCGCACCGCGCAGCGCCCGATGGCGTCAGGCCGCATCAGCCTCCCGCACGGCGTGCTGCTGGGTATGGTCGCCATCGTCGCAGGCGCCCTCTGGCTCACCTATGAAACAAATCTGGTCACCGGCACGCTGACATTGATCACTGCCTTCAGCTACGTCGCTGTCTATACCCCGCTCAAGCGCCACACCACGCTCGCGACATTCATTGGAGCATTCCCCGGCGCCATGCCGCCGCTGCTGGGATGGACAGCCGCGCGCGGCGCGATCGAATGGCCCGCCGTCGCCCTCTTTGCCATCCTCTTCGTCTGGCAGTTCCCGCACTTCATGGCGATTGCGTGGCTTTACAAGGAAGACTACGGCCGCGCCGGAATCCGTATGCTGCCGGTTGTGCAGCCCGACGGCTGGTCGACCGTGCTCGAAGCGTTGACCTACGCCGTGCTCATGATTCCCGTAAGCCTCTTGCCGGTCTACCTGCACGTCGCGGGCAAATTTTACGGCGCGACCGCGATACTACTCGGCCTCGTCTATCTGGGATACACCATCCGCTTCGCTCGCATCACGCGTGCGCGCAGCATAGTGGAATCAAAGATGTACGCACGCGATTTATTAAAGGTAAGCGTGATCTACCTACCCGTTCTGCTCACCGTACTGATGCTGAACGCGTCAGGAAAGTAGCCGGACCATAAGCGAATGCTGCAAGAAGGTTTTGGGGTAGGCGAGGGCTTTAGCCCTCGCAATGAATGAGCAAGGACAAATGCGGGGCTTTAGCCCCTGAGGTAAAGGGATCTTCGAAGTAACTATGGCAGCAGTCACAGAACACGCAGCACCAGAGATAAACAAGAACAACACCAACACTGCTCCTGCGCCCATCGTCCTCAACGCGCTTACCCACAACTACGGCTCACGCCTTGCCCTCGATCACCTCACCTTCGACGTGCGCCCGGCCGAAATCTTCGGCCTGCTCGGCCCCAACGGCAGCGGCAAGACCACGCTCTTCCGTATCCTCTCGACTCTCATGGTCCCGACCGGCGGCAGTGCTTGTCTTCAGGGATTCGATGCCGCCCGCGAGCCGAACAAGGTCCGCCAGCAGATCGGCATCGTCTTTCAGGCGCGCAGCCTCGACATCAAGCTCACCGTCGCCGAAAACCTCAAGCACCAGGGCCACCTCTACGGACTGAGAGGCGCATACCTCAAACAGCGTATCCACGAGGTGCTGTCCCGCGTCGGCCTGCTCGACCGCGCCAAGGACTCCGTAGAAACCCTCTCCGGAGGCATGCAGCGCCGCGTGGAGCTGGCAAAAGGCCTCATCCACTCGCCATCAATCCTGCTGCTCGACGAGCCATCCACCGGCCTCGATCCCGGCGCACGCCGCGACCTGTGGCAATACCTGCGCATGCTGCGCGACGAAGAGGGCGTCACCGTGCTCGTCACCACGCACCTGATGGAAGAAGCCGAGCACTGCGACCGCCTCGCCATCCTGAACGAAGGCAAACTCGTCGCCCACGGTTCGCCCTTCGAGCTGAAATCGGAGATCGGCGGCGACGTCGTAACCCTCGAAACCGCCAGCGAAGAAAACGCCGCAACGCTCGCCCAGAAAATCACCAACCGCTTCATCGTCTCGCCCGCCGTGCTCGGAAACACCGTCCGCCTCGAACGCGAACAAGGCCACAAGTTCGTCACCGATGTCGTCGAAGCATTCCCGGGACTGGTCGAAGGCATTTCAATCGCGAAACCGAGCCTTGAAGACGTCTTCATACAACGGACCGGCCATCGCTTCTGGACGGAGCCGAAGGAAGAAGCAAAGGAGCACGTATAACCATGGCGACCATCGCCGCAACCGCTCCTGCGCCGCGCATCCAGCAAGTCAGAAAAGTAGGCATCTGGACCCCCGCCTACACCCTCTGGCTCCGTGAGATCGTCCGCTTCTACCGCCAGAAGGCGCGTGTCGTGGGCGTGATCGCGTCGCCGCTGCTCTTCTGGTTCGTCCTCGGCTCCGGCTTCGCGCGCAGTTTCCGCAGCGGCGGGGCCGGCTCTCAACAGTACCTGGGCTATTTCTTCCCCGGCGCCGTCGTGATGATCGTGCTCTTTACTGCTATCTTCAGCATGATGTCGCTCATCCAGGACCGTAACGAAGGCTTCCTGCTCTCGGTCCTCGCCGCGCCGGTCAGCCGCTCGGCAATTGTCCTGGGCAAAGTCCTCGGCGGCGCAACCCTTGCCGCCATTCAGGGAATCGTCTTCCTCGTCTTCACTCCGCTGATCGGCGTGCACCCGGACCTCGGAGCCATCGCCATCAGCATCGCCACCATCATCATGATCAGCTTTGAGCTGACCGCCCTGGGCTTTGCCATCGCCTGGCCCATGGATTCGCCGCAGGCCTTCCACGCCATCGTGAACCTGATCCTGCTGCCCCTGTGGATGCTGTCAGGCGCGCTCTTCCCCGCCAGCGGAGCATCGGGCTGGCTGAGCACGCTGATGCGGCTCAATCCTCTGACCTACGGAGTCGACGCGCTTCGCATCGCGCTCTTCCCCGCACAACACACTGAGTTTTCGCTCACCACAAACCTGGCCGTGACCATCGCCTTCTGCGCGCTTACTTTCGCCGCATCCTGGGCCATCGTCAACCGCCGAACCAATAAGCCCGCAGCATGATGATTTATCGAGTTGTCATCCTGAGCGGAGCGTGCGCAGCACGCGTAGTCGATGGACCTGCTTTATCTATGAATCGAAGACCGCGCGTAGCGCGATCCAACTAAGGCTTCAGCCCTGAGGTTAAGAACAAAGATGCAAGCCACACAGACCGCCAGCCGGGCACCCATCGCAACCATCATCGGAATCAGCGTCGTCGCTACGCTCTTTCTGCTCTGGCTGGTATATGTGCATCCGCCATCGCAGGAATACGCTTCGCGGCTGCTCTTTTTGCCCGCGCTGAATGCCTTATTCAACGCGATGAGCGCAGCCGCGCTGGTCGTCGGCTTCTCGTACATTTGCAAACGCAACATCGCCGCACATCGAGCATCGATGCTGACGGCCTTCGTCTTCTCCTCGCTCTTTCTAGTCAGCTACATCACCAACCATGCCCTGCATGGTGAAATGGTCTTCCCCGGCCACGGCCCGATCCGTATCGCCTATCTCGTTTTGCTCGCCAGCCATGTGCTGCTATCAGTCGTCGCGCTGCCGATGGTGCTCATCACGTTTTTCTTTTCTTTGACAGGCCGGTTTCCGCAACACAAAAAGATTGCCCGCTACACGTACCCGATCTGGCTGTATGTCTCTGTCACCGGGGTCGTGGTGTATGCCATGCTTGCTGCATGGCGATGAAAGAAGATCGAATGAACGGAAGAGTTCCAGGCAGGCGAGGGCTTCAGCCTTCGCATCAGAGCAAGAAATGAAAAGGGGGCTTTAGCCCCTGAGGTAAGTTTTAGGTATGCCGCTTGTTACCGAAAAATCGCCGGAACACCCACCGTTCACCCAAAACGGCGAGCCGCTCTCCGTCCCGCCAGATCATGGCGACGGCACGCGGCAATTGCTGCAATCTGGCGGTGGAACGCTGGCAACCGGTATCCTCGCCGCCGCGTTGACGCAGCTCGTATTCGGTGGAATCGGCCCCGAAGGCCCGCACACCAACTCCGGCTGGCTCGCTCTCATCATCGCCCTCATGTGCCTGCCCTTCGGCTTCCTGCTATCGCTACTGGGAGTAGCCAAGTGGCTGCGAAACCGCCGTTTGGGTCGCAACAATCAATCCTAGTAAACTATATTCAGCATGATTCCCACACTTGAATGGACCCCGGACGGCGTCCGCTTCCTCGACCAGACGAAGCTTCCGCTAGAAGAAACCTACGTGCTCGCCACCAGCTATCAACAGGTAGCCGACGTCGTCACCACCATGGTGGTGCGCGGCGCGCCGGCCATTGGCGTTTCCGCCGCCATGGGCGTCGCCCTGGGCGTGAAACAGAGCAGCGCTGCAACGATCTCCGACCTGGCCAAAGAATTCGACGCCATCTGCAACACGCTCGCCGCCACGCGGCCGACAGCCGTCAACCTCTTCTGGGCCATCGCCCGCATGCGTGACCGCTTTTCCGCTCTCAGCGCGGCATCCGGCGCCACTCGCGAAGCAATTGCCGAGGCTTTGATCAAAGAAGCGCAGCTCATGTACGACGAAGACATCGCTGCCTGCAAAACCATGGGCGCAAACGGCGCAGAGCTTCTGCCCGAAACTGGCGGCGTGCTCACGCACTGCAATGCCGGAGCGCTGGCCACATGCGGCTACGGCACCGCTCTTGGAGTCATCCGCGCAGCCGTGGAGCGCGGCCACGCCATTCATGTGTACGCCGACGAGACCCGCCCGTTTCTACAAGGAGCCCGCCTCACCGCGTGGGAGCTGATGCACGACGCCATCCCCACCACCGTCCTCTGCGACAACATGGCCGCCAGCCTCATGCGCCAGGGAAAAATTCGAGCTGTCATCGTGGGAGCAGACCGCATCGCGGCCAACGGCGATGTGGCCAACAAGATTGGAACCTACAGCGTAGCAATCCTGGCCAAGGAGCACGGCATTCCGTTTTATGTCGCCGCGCCGTGGTCCACCATCGATCTCGCCACACCCACCGGCGATGGCATTCCCATCGAGCAGCGCGCCCAGATCGAAGTCACCCATCATGGCGGAAAACAGCTCACGCCTCACGGCGTCGGCATTGAGAATCCGGCCTTCGACGTCACGCCTGCAAAATACGTGACCGCGATCATTACAGAACGCGGCGTACTGCGCGCCCCGTACACAGAGTCATTGGTTGAATTGGAAGCGATTCCCGCGGCGAATTAAGAAGGATGGAAAATCCTGTAATCTCTGGAAACAGAGATTACAGGGCTTCCGCAAGCACGGGGTAGAGCACGTACTGATTCGTTTCGTAGAGAGACAGCAGGCGCCTGGTCATCAGGTAGTACGAAGCAGCAGCCTGATGCACATAGAACGGGATGCGCAACTGACCGCGGCGCATATGAGTGTTCCAGCGAATCCTGCGTACAGATCGCTTCAGCTGGATCGAATCATGGCGAATTCGTTCAGCAACGATGATAGCCTGATCGTGATTCCAGTTCCGAACGTAGGCAGCCAACGCGATCATCAGATCGGCATTGTGCTCCATCCGGCGCAAACCTTCTTTACCGCCAACCAGTCCCCAGATTTCATCCGGTTCCAGTCGCAGCTGATTTTTTTGCGGCTCCAGATGATCCAGTGCAACCATCTCAAGTCCGCGCATGTGCATGGGTTCGATCGATGTGACCAGCTCTTGCCAGTCCTTGGACAGAAGCTTGTGCGACCGCGCATGCGCATAAATGAGCGCAGCGACCGCAACCAGACCAAACACACCTAACGCGATATATGCCATATGCAGTTTTTAATGTTTCTCGATACTGCTTACACGCTTTAGTTCAGACTGCAATTGTACATGAAGGCCGTCCAGGTAGGACTGCATTTCAGCTGACAGTGTACGACGTTTTGGTTCGGAACGCCATAGGGTTACTATCCAGTAAATAGTCACCGCCTGGTAGACGATAATTCTGACGGTATCCGGAAGGTCGTCGTGCCATCCTATCCCGAAATGGCTGTAGATCCCCTCCGCGATCAAATCCACGATCGCCCAGATCGCCCACCCCTGGCCAAGCCGCATCACGTGGCTGCTCCCAACCAGCCCTAGCTGCGCCGAAGCGAAGAGCATGGCGGCAAATAGTTCGAGCGTCACCATCGCGGAAAAGAGATTCCCCTTCTCGATCCAGAAATCGAGCCCCTGAGAGCTGGGGTTAATGGCGTACGCGATCGCTGCAGCTACGGCCGCGCCGACAACACCGTACAGCAGAAACTTCCTTCCGGCGTCGCGCACCCAAGTTCCCGTAGGCTTCAGAACAACCCGCGCCAATTCGAAGATGATCCCCAACTGTAAAGCGAGATCAAGGAATGAAGCACCCCAGTAGGCGTAGGAATATTGCTTGGGACTGCTGTATTTATATAGGGTTACTAGAAGAATCGTGCGGAAGGTATTAAAGCCGATCAAGACCGTGAACACCGGAAACGTTCGCCAGCGCCCTCGCACTATCAATACGAGCAGGAGGACGGCATGCTCGACAAAGCCCG
>Ga0206829_10299_pt1 | contig 15297 bp, 12 predicted proteins | sample Alteio_BWOrgCont_75_FD_152862 | JGI IMG/M metagenome (GOLD analysis project Ga0206829, IMG submission 152862) | Enriched cells from forest soil in Barre Woods Harvard Forest LTER site, Petersham, Massachusetts, United States -... | ecosystem: Environmental > Terrestrial > Soil > Temperate forest >... | reverse complement strand
GAAGTTCTTGTCCAGGGGATCGGACAGGGGCGAGTGCTGGTGCAGGATCTTCAGCTTCAACTGGCTCGGCCACCAGTCACGATTCGATGTGCCTTCACCTGCGGCGTGATGGAAGGGGCACTTTGCTTGAGTCGACATGCGTTCTCTCCTCTTTCTGCTTGATTCCTATTACTGGTTACGGGCCTGTTTTGGAGCCCAGGCATCGATCAGGTTTATTAAATCGATATGTAGGTCTTCCTGCGAATAACATCCGGTGAAATGTGGGCAGAACCCGCTCCGTTCGTTACGACCAGGTTCCCGTTTGTCTCGACCCAACGAATGTAGCATTATGGAGAGATATAGCTCCAATACATAATTCCCATCCGGAGTATAGGTATCCCCTATGGAGTTTCACCAGCTACGATATGTCTGTGCGATCGCGGAAACAGGCAGTTTCAGCCGCGCCGCCGAGCGCTGCCAGATCGCCCAGCCCTCGCTCTCGCAGCAGGTGCTCAAGCTCGAGGCAGACCTGGGCTCAAAGCTCTTCGATCGCTTAGGCCGCAGCGTCCGCCTTACTGAGGCCGGTCGCGCATTTCTGCCTCATGCCCGCTCCATTCTGAGCCAGATGGAAACGGCGCGATCGAGCGTGGCCGATAAATGCGCGGACGTCCGCGGCAGCGTAGCGGTAGGCGTTATCCCGACCATTGCACCCTACCTGATGCCGCGCTACACGGCGGCCTTCGCAAAAAAGTATCGTGAAGCGAAACTGCGCATCGTTGAAGAAACAACGCCTGTCCTGATCGAAAGCCTGCGGGACCTGTCGATCGATCTTGCGATTCTTGCTCTTCCTCTGCGTCACAAAGACCTTGAGTTATTCCCTCTTCGCACCGAACCACTCTTCGCCGTGCTGCCGAAGAATCATCCCCTTGCCCCTGCCGAATCGCTTGCCCTCAAGGATCTTCGCGGAGAATCCTTCGTCATGCTGCGCGACGGCCACTGCTTCCGCGACCTCAGCATCGCTGCCTGCACCCATGCCCGCATCACACCGCGCATTGCATTTGAAAGTGGCCAGTTCAGCAGCCTCTTTGGAATGGTCGCCGCCGGGGTCGGCATCTCGCTCGCCCCTGAAATGGCGATAGACCGGAACGCTGGCTGCCGCTATGTGCGCCTCAGCGACGCGCGTGCGACGCGCACCATCGTGGCCGCCATCCTGCACGGACGCAGTTTCAACCGCGTCCAGCAGGCCTTTCTCTCAGGGATCAAAAACTAGGCCGGCCATAAGGAGCTCGCTCTCCAGCTGTTTCAGCCTCAACCCGGTTCCCCTTGACATTCGACCTGAGTAAAGATACTGTTGGGTCGAATGTCGACTAAAGAGACCGAAAATCAATTGGAACTCCTCCAGGGCACTCTGGATCTGCTCATCCTTCAAACCCTCGCCTTCGGCCGCGCGCATGGGCACGCAATTGCCCGCTCCATCGAGCACAGGTCAGAAGAGGTGCTTCAGGTGGGGCATGGCTCGCTTTACCCCGCTTTACAGCGGCTGCTGAAACTCGGGCTGATCGTGGCAGAGGACGGCATCTCTGAAAACAATCGCAAAGCCAGGTTTTACCGCCTCACCACCAGGGGCCGGCAGAGATTGTCACTCGAAACTTCAAAGTGGCAGCGGTTTTCACGCGCTATGGCGCGTCTTCTCATGCCTCTTGCCGAGGAAAGCAAGTAGCAGACAAGGACCTCACTCATGCATTGGAAAAGCCGCAAAGACCGCCTGGAAGACGAGATCCAAACGCACATCGACCTTGAGACACAGGAGAACATCGAAGCCGGGATGTCGCCGGAAGAAGCGCGGCACGCGGCCAGACGCAAGTTTGGCAATGTCCTCCTCACGCAGGAAAAGTCGCGTGAAATCTGGGGCTGGCAGTGGCTGGAGCGGCTCTGGCTGGACGTAACTTTTAGTCTTCGGGTTCTGCGGAAGTCTCCGGGCTTCACCATCGTCGCTGTTCTGACGCTAGCTCTCGGGATCGGCGCAAATGCAGCCATCTTCACCCTGGTGAATGCCGTGCTGATGAAGAACCTTCCCGTGGCTGATCCGAAAACGCTGGTAAGGATTGGAAGTGAGAATGATTGCTGCGTCGGTCAGGGCACGCCTAAAGATGGCGGTTTTTCGCTATTTCCTACCGCCGCGTGGCAGATTTTAAAGAAAAATGCCCCCGAGTTTGAGGAACTGGCCGCAATCCAGGCTGGATTTGAATGGCGGCCGGTGACTGTGCGGCGTGATGGAACGAATGAAGCGCAATCGGTCATGGGCGAGTTTGTATCCGGAAACTACTTCAGCGTTTTGGGGCTGCAACCACAGCTGGGGCGGCTCTTGACTGACTCCGATAACGTTGCCGGCGCACCGATGGTGGCAATCATGAGCTACTTGACGTGGCAGCGGGACTACGCTGGAGACCCCTCGGTTGTCGGCAGTACATTCTGGGTGAATACAAAGCCGGTAATTGTCGCCGGAATCGCGCCGGAAGGTTTTTTCGGCGATCGCCTGTCGAGCACTCCCCCTGATTTTTATTTGCCTTTCGAGACAATGCCGGTGCTCGCATCCGCTCCATATGTGCACGATCCGAATATGCAATGGCTATATATGGTCGGGCGCGTCAAGCCGAGCGTTCAACTGCCGGCGCTGCAGGAAAAATTAAGTACGCTGTTCAGGCAATACATAGCGGAAAGCAGGCCGTATTATTCCGGAAAAGGAAAGGCCGAACTGTCAAAAGTGCACGTAGTGCTTACGCCGGGCGGTGGCGGCATCCAGAACATGCAGGAATCTTATGGATCGAACCTGCGCATGCTGATGGCGCTCTCAGGGCTCGTGCTTCTGATTGCCTGCGCCAACATTGCGAACCTGCTGCTGGTGCGTGGAATGGCGCGGAAAGCCGAGATGTCCGTACGCTCAGCCTTAGGGGCAGCGCGGGGAAGACTCATGCGCCAGCTGTTGACGGAAAGCGTCATTCTATCTGCGATGGGTGGAATCGCAGGCCTGGCGATGGCCTATGCCGGAACGAGAATGCTGCTGGCGTTGGCATTTCCCGGGGCCCAGAATGTCCCCATTCACGCAAGCCCCTCCTTGCCCGTGCTCGCATTCGCATGTGGGTTGTCCCTGCTGACAGGCCTTCTGTTTGGCGTGGCTCCAGCCTGGATAGCCGCGCAAGCCGTACCAGCCGATGCGCTGCGAAGCGGGTCGCGGGCAACAACCGTAGGCGCTTCCCTGCTGCAGCGAGGGCTTGTGGTTTTACAAGCTGCCCTCTCGTTGGTTCTTCTGGTGGGCGCGGGCTTGTTCTCTCACAGCCTGTATAAATTGCAAACTACCGACCTGAAACTGGAGTCGGCAAACAGATATATTGCCCATATCAACCCCCAGGCTGCGGGTTACAAGCAAACACAGGTGGAAGCCCTGTATCGGACGATGGAAGAGCGTTTCCACACAATACCAGGCGTTGAGAAGGTGGGCATCAGCACCTACACGCCGATGGAAGACAACAACGAAGACACAGGCGTTCAAATACAGGGAAAGCCGGATCTGAACCTTGGCTCATCCTGGATAAAAGTAAATTCCGAATACTTTGATTCCGTGGGAACGCACATAACCATGGGACGCGGTGTAAGCGCGCAGGATAGCTCGGCTACCCGTCCAGTGGCAGTCGTGAGCAAGGCATTTGTAAAAAAGTTCTTCAATGCCGGCGAAAATCCAATTGGATATACCTTTGGTTCCGGCTCGACTGACGGATATGAAATTGTCGGTGTTGTGGATGACACGGTCTATACCAGTGCATATTGGAAAGACCATCTCATGTATTTTGTGCCCCTGGCTCAGCGCCCGCTCAACACAAAAGATCCCATTGAAAATGACACAACGATGTACGCCGGCGCCATCGTGCTGAAAACGAGCCATCCCATAAACAATATGGAGGCCCTGACGCGGCAGACGCTGGCAAGCATCAATCCAAACCTCACCGTTGTGAAGTTCCAGACATTCGATCAGCAGATTTCTGACCGGTTTGCGCATGAGCGGTTGGTCGCGCGGCTGACCATGCTGTTTGGCGCGCTCGCGCTTTTGCTCGCAACCATAGGACTCTATGGAGTAACCGCGTACACCGTCGCGCGGCGAACGAGCGAAATCGGCATCCGCATGGCGCTGGGCGCCAAACGCGTCCGGGTGATTTCGATGGTGATGCGCGGAGCGATGATTCAAGCCGCGCTGGGGCTGGCAATCGGCATTCCAACGGCTTTGCTCTGCGTGCGCTTTGTTGAATCGCAACTCTACGATACCAAGGGGCAGGACGTCGGGGTGCTCGCTGTTGCGATAACGACACTAGTCCTGGCAGCATGCCTTGCCGCGTTGCTTCCCGCGCGCAGGGCCGCTTCCATTGAACCCGCGCAGGCTTTAAGAACGGAATAGAGACGTTGAGCGCCGTGCCCTAATCGTGCCAGCAAAAGCAGATCCTTCGCGCCCAGTATGACATCACGGGATTGGCACGGATGGCATCCGAAGGGCGCGTGTGCCTGGACGGCCATTTCAGCTGTAGCGGAGCCAGCGGAAGATTTCCGGCAGGGTGGCTCGTTTGCCGTACATGAGGATGCCGATGCGGTAGATGCGCGACGAGAACCAGACTACGAAGACGACCGAGAGCAGCAGCAGGATAAGTGACAGGGCGATCTGCCATATCGGCGGGAACTGCGAGGCGATGCGCAGGAACATGGCTATGGGCGCGCAGGGTGGGAAGAGCGAGACGGCGACGGACCAGAAGGAGTTGGGGTTGCTCATGATGAAGGTGATCATGCTGAAGCTGAGCCATACGGGTACGGCGGCGAGCGGGGCGTACTGTTGCAGTTCCTGCTCGCTTTCGCAGGTGGCGGCGAGGCCGGCGAAGAGCGTGCTGTAGAGGGCGTATCCGAGCAGGAAGTAGACGGCGAAGAGGATGATCTGCGGGACGGAGATGTGGATGGTCAACTCGCCGGTCATGACGCTGGCGGCGAGGGCGGTGGTCGAGAAGATTCCGGCGGCTGCGGCCCAGATGGCGAGCTGCGAGAGGCCGACGGCTCCGATGCCGATGAGTTTTCCGGCGAGCATGTCCTTGGGCTCGACGGTGGAGAGCATGACCTCAAAGATGCGCGACGTCTTTTCCTGAATGACGGAGCGGCCTACGTTCATGCCGTACATCATGACGGTGAACGTCAGCAGGAAGGCCATGACGTAGGCGGCGATGAAGGTGCCGAAGGTGCTGCTGTCGACTTCTTTGCCGTCGCGGACCTGGCGGGTTTTGATCTTGACGCCTTTGGTGAGCGCCGTCGCGTCGGCGGCGGTGACACCGTGACCTGTAAGTTGCTGCTGAAGGATGGCGCGGTCGAGCGAATCGGAGAGGCGGCCTGCGGTGCTGAAGTCGCCGGAGGTGCGTCCGGCGTAGACGGCAGCGGTCTGGCCGTCCGCGTCCTGCACGAGCCAGAGGTAGCCGTCGAGCTGCTTCTGCGTGACCTGGTCGATAAGCTTTTGGCGGTCGGCGTCGGTGGCGGGCGCGAGGACGTCGACCTGCAGGTTGGCGTCCTTGTCATTGAGTAGCTGCGCGCGCATGTCCTCGGCAAGTGTGGCGTTGTTGGCGGCGACGACGAAGTGTTTTCCGGAGCCGGAGTATTTGCCTGCGAGCACGGAGATGGCGATGACGACGGCGAAGATCACCGGGATGAGAATGGTGGTGATCTTGAAGGCCTTGCCGCGTATCTGTTCGAGATATTCGCGCTTGGCGATGAGCCAGATGTCACGCATCGATTTTTTCTCCTACAGTCGCGATGAAGATTTCTTCGAGTGAGGGTTCGACGAGTTCGAATTTGTAGATCCTGGCCTTCTCGGCGGCGGCGTGGAGAAGGCTTTGCGCGTCGGCGTGCGGATGAAGCTTGATTTCGACGTGGCCGGAGTAGTCCTTGTATTCGGCAATGGCGGGGTGCTGGAGGAATGCGTTGTCGCCTTCGAAATCGATGAGGACGCGGTTGCGTTCGTAGCGTGCCTTGACCTCGCGCATGCCGCCGGAGAGCACGGCGTGGCCGCGGTCGATGAGGCAGATGGCGTCGCAGAGTTTCTCGACCTGGTCCATACGGTGGGTGGAAAAGAGGATGGCCTTGCCCGCTTTTTTCAGGTCGACTAGCGTGTCCTGCAGGAGGACGGCGTTGACGGGGTCGAGTCCGGAGAAAGGCTCGTCCATGATGACGAGCGCGGGGTCGTGCAGCAGCGTCGAGATGAACTGGATTTTCTGCTGCATGCCCTTGGACAGCTCTTCGGTTTTCTTGTCGGCGGCTTCGAGAATCTGCAGGCGTTCGCACCAGTCGTGGGCGCGCTTGGCGGCGACGGTCTTGTCGAGGCCGCGGAGTTCGCCCATGAAGACGAGCTGATCCATGACCTTCATCTTTTTGTAGAGGCCGCGCTCTTCGGGCAGGTAGCCGATGCGCTTGAGGCTTTCGCGGGTGAAGGGCTTGCCGAGGAGGTTGACGGTGCCAGAGTCGGGCATGGTGATGCCGACCATCATGCGGATGCTGGAGGTTTTGCCTGCTCCGTTGGGGCCGAGGAGGCCGAACATGGTGCCCGCGTCGATGCTCAGGCTTAAATCTTTGACGGCGATTTTGTTTTCGTATGACTTTGAGATGCGGTCCAGTTCTACGACTGCAGCCATGCGTGAATGCGCTCCCGTGAGACGATGCCAGTGTAACAGCGCGATTCTCTTATTATGGAGAGCCCGGGGGCTGAAGCCCGTTCTTCTCGTCTCAGCTAATTCCCCGGCTTTAAGGCCGGTGCTTCTACCCCTTCGTGCCACATTCACGATTTGCTCTCCCACCCTTTCGCAAACTACGCGAAAGGATGGGGCACCCGAGTTGTAGTGGCGCGAATGGCGCGCGGCGCGCGCGTATGCCTGGACGGCAAGTCCCTGATAGCATCCATTTGTGCTGGGGCTGGAGACTGACGTTCAATTTGTAAAAGGCATTGGGCCTCGCATTGGCGAGTCGCTGAAGGCGAAGGGCATTTCGACGGTTGAGGATTTGCTGTATCACTTACCGTTTCGTTATGAGGACCGGCTGCATCCGATGCCTCTGAGTGAGCTGAAGCCGGGGGAGATGGCGAGCGTGATCGGCGAGGTGCGCGGCACGGTGCTGCTGCGGACGCGCTCGATGCCCATCTTCGAGATGACGGTCGGGCAGGGGATTTCTTCGCTCAAGTGCATGTGGTTTCACGGCACGTATCTCAAGGACAGGTTTAAGCCGGGGCAGATGCTGGCCGTTTACGGCAAGGTAGAGCCTTCGCGCTCGGGGCGCGGCTTCAAGATGATTCAGCCGCAGGTCGAGATTTTGTCTGCGGACGAGGATGAGTCGGAGTTACTGGAAGTTGGGCGGATTGTTCCGGTGTATGAGTCGCTGGGTGGGAACAAGCTGACGACGCGGTGGTTGCGGCGTGTTGTATACAACCTGCTCGGGGAATTGGAAGGGCATGTACCTGAGACGCTGCCGCACGTGCTCATAGAACGGTTGGCGCTGCCTAGTTGCGAAGAGGCTTTGCGGCATGTGCATTTTCCTCCGCCGGGGACGCCGATCACACAACTGCAGGCTTCGGGGACGGCGGCGCATCGTCGGCTCATCTTTGAAGAGCTGTTTTATCTGGAATTGGGATTAGAGCTGAAGCGGCGGCGTTTTAAGGAGCGCGTCGGGATTGCCTTCGAGACGACGGAGAAGGTTCGCGAGGCGATCCGCGAGATTTTGCCATTTCATCCCACGGCGGCGCAGAAAAATGCTCTCGGCGAAATTGTGGCCGACATGCGGCGGCCTTCGCCGATGCGACGGTTGCTGCAGGGTGATGTCGGGTCGGGCAAGACGATCGTGGCGCTGCAGGCGATGCTGGTGGCGATTGAGAATGGCTACCAGGCTGCGCTGATGGCTCCTACGGAGATTCTGGCAACGCAGCATTATCTGGCGGCGAAGAAGCTGCTGGAGCGGTCGTCGAAAAGATACAAAATCGTGCTGCTGACGGGGTCGCTCGATGACGATGTGAAGCGGCTGGCGCGGAGCAGGATTTATCAGGGCGAGGCGGATGTGGTCATCGGGACGCATGCGCTGATCGAGGAGAAAGTCGAGTTTGCAAAGCTCGGGCTGATCGTGGTCGATGAGCAGCATCGGTTTGGCGTGTTGCAGCGCTTTCGGCTGATGAAGAAGCCGAGTGATGCCGAGCCTGATGTTCTGGTGATGACGGCCACGCCGATTCCGCGAACGCTGGCGCTTTCGCTGTATGGCGATCTGGACCTGAGCGTGCTGGATGAGTTGCCGCCGGGACGCACGCCGATTGTGACCCGCCAAGTCTCGGATGAGCGCGCGGATGAGGTGTGGAAGTTTGTGCGCGAGCAGGTGGGACGCGGGCATCAGGCTTATGTGGTGTATCCGGTGATTGAGGGCGCGAAGGATGATCAGCCGGAGCTGGATTTTGCTCCTCCTGAAGCTGCAAAGGAAGGCGAAAAAGCGCCAAAATCCGACAAAAAACGTGCCCTTAAGACACAAAATGTGGCTCTTTTTGAGAAGCCTACCCTCAAAGCGGCGACCGACATGTATGAGGCGCTAAAAGCAGGGGCGATGGCTGGACTGCGGCTGGGGTTGCTGCATGGGCGGCTGGATTCTGATGAGAAGGAAGTTGTGATGCGGCGCTTTCAGCGGGGCGAGATCGATGTGCTGATTTCGACCACGGTGATTGAAGTGGGCGTGGATGTGCCGAATGCTACCGTCATGGTCATCGAACATGCGGAGCGGTTTGGGCTGGCCCAGATGCATCAGTTGCGCGGGCGCGTGGGGCGCGGCGCAGCGAAGTCGTATTGCATTTTGATGACCGGCGGTCGCGTATCCGAGCAGGCGGAAGAGCGGCTGGCGGCGATGGTTCGCACACAGAATGGGTTTGAGCTGGCGGAGCTGGATCTCGAGCTGCGCGGGCCTGGGGAGTTTTTTGGGACGCGGCAGGCTGGGTTGCCTGATTTTCGGGTGGCGAACCTGGTTCGGGATCGCAAGCTGCTGGAGCTGGCTAAGAAAGAGGCGGGGCGGTTTGTCGAGAATCCGGAGGGTACGGATGAGGAGAAGAAGCTGGTGCGCACTCGGCTGCGGGAGGCCTGGCAGCGGCGGTATGGGTTGGTAGAAGCGGGTTAATGGACTTCCCCACCTGACTTCGTCAGGATGGGTACCCTTTTTCGTGCTGATTCCAACCAACCGCAGGTCCTTCGACTGCGCTCCCTTCGGTCACTCCGCTCAGGATGACAATTCTAAGAATGTAGGAACCTTACATTCTTTCGGCGGAGTGGTGGTTGTTTTTGTAGTCCTTCTTGTCGAGTGGAGTGGCCAAGATAAGCAGGCGGACGCGGGCTACGTCGAAGGCTTTCGTCGGCATCAGGTCCTTGGTGCACTGGCACAGCTCGGTCATGCTGATATGGGCGTCGCGGCTGAGTTCGAGGCCGGCGGAAATGAGCACGCTGTAGACTTCGAGGCTGACGGCGCGGGCGAATTCAAAGCTCATCTCCACGGTGTCGGAGCCGGGCATGCTGCGCGACAGGACCCATCCGCCGCAGGTGAGCACGGCGCCGGTCAGGAAGCGCATCACGCGCTGCGGGTCGTCGGCGCAGGTTGCGGTCAGCCGGAGGTCCCATTCTACGAGTTCATCTGTATCTAACACAGATACCTGATCGGATCGGGAGGCGGGAATCTTCATTGCGTCGGTCCGGAGCGGCGGTTGTGTTCCGGGAATGAACAACAGGAGAGGTAGGAACGGCCTCGGGAGCTGTGCTAACGTGCAGGGAGGAAAAACTTGCTCATGCTTTTAGGCACGGGAATCGACATTGTGGAAATCGAGCGCATTGCGCAGTCGATTGCGCGTTATGGCGACCATTTCCTCAAAAAGATTTTTACCGCGGGAGAGATCGCCTATTGCAGCCAAAAAAGGAACTTTGCGGAGAGTTTTGCCGCGCGTTTTGCCGCAAAGGAGGCGGGCGCCAAGGCGCTTGGGACAGGCATCCAGCATGGTGTTACATGGAAAGAGCTGGAAGTAAGGCGAGAGCCAGGGCGTCGTCCCACGCTGCATCTGACCGGGCGGGCGCTGGAGATTGCCGACCGTCTCGGAGTGGCACATGTATCACTTTCGCTCACTCACACGGCGACGTTGGCGATGGCTTCGGTCCATCTTGAAAATAACGGATAAGATGAAGGGCTGTATCGTTTTGCAACGGCGGGCCGGGTGACATCATCCAAACGAAAGCCATCGCTCACAATGCCGTGTTTGATATGCTCAGTCGCAGTGGCAGTGATCGTGAGTTCCCGTAACTGAACGAGGAGGGCTGTGCCGAGCCAGCAGGAAGTCCAGTGGTCACAATTGAAAGTCGGCGTTTTGGTGCTTGTGGCATTGGCTGCGCTCACCGCGCTGGTGTTTCTCATGTCAGGAAACACGGGTGGCTTTTTCGCGGGAAAGATCACGGTGCGCTCTTATTTCGAGAACTCGGCCGGATTGAAGCAGGGCGCGCCGGTCAATCTTGAAGGCGTCACCATCGGCAGCGTGAAAAACATTCGCATTGTGCCTGAGCGCAAGCTGACGCCGGTGGAAGTCGTGATGCGCATCAGCAACAAATTTACCCCCGCGCTTCACGCCGATTCGAAGACCAGCCTGGAGACGATCGGCGTTCTCGGCGACACAGTGGTGGATATCAGCAGCAAGTTTGCGACTGGCGGTCCGATCCAGGACAACTCTGAGTTACAGACCACGGAGACGCCGAACCTGAGCGATGTCATCAAATCGAGCCAGGGAACGATTGAGCAGTTGAACACAATCCTCGCCAAAGTCGACAATCTGGTCGATTCGCTTAATTCTGGCAAAGGCTCGATCGGCATGCTGATCAATGACCCAACCTTATACAACCGGGCCATCGCGGCGTTGAATGAGATTCAGCAGCTTGTCGATCAGGTTGGCAATGGTAAAGGTTCTATCGGAAAACTGATTGCAGATGACAGTCTCTACAACAGCGCCAACGATGCGGTAGCCAAACTGCAGGATGTCGCGAAGCAGATCGACAGCGGTAACGGCACGATTGGCAAGCTGATTAAAGACGAGACCCTTTATAACAACTTCCGCGAAGCGACACAGAACCTGAACTCGATATTGAAAGACATCAATGCCGGCAAGGGCAGTATCGGCATTCTCGCCAAAGACCCTAAATTTGCAGAGAAGCTGAATGATACTGTCACCAAGCTTGATTCGATCTTGAATCGTGTTGACAGCGGCGAAGGCACTATCGGGCAATTGATGGTGAACAAGGATCTCTACAACCACACCGACCAGATGATTCAGAACACGAACAACCTGATCACAGCAGTGAGGCAGGATCCGAAGAAGTATCTAACGATTCATCTAAAGATTTTCTAGAAGTCAATGCGTGCCGAGGCGCACGTTTGTGCGCCTCAGCATTGTTTCGATACCGGCACCGCAGGTCCTTCGACTCAGTTTGGCCAAGAAAACGGCCAAACTTCGCTCAGGATGACAGCAGTCATTAGAGCTGCGGACTTTAGAAACAGGACACTAAAATCCCGTAAGAACGATTTTGCCCTTAGCACGACCGCTCTCAATCAATGCATGCGCTTTCTTCAGGTTTGTCGCGTTGATTGCCCCCATATCAATGCCGAATGTGGTGCGCAGAATTCCATCATCGACCATCTTTGAGACCTCGTTCAGCAGATTGTGCTGGGCAATCATGTCCTTGGTCTGAAATCTGGAACGGACGAACATCAATTCCCAGTGGATCGAGGCGGCTTTAGGCTTGAGAAGTTTTGCGTCAAGCGTCTTCGGGTCGTCGATGATGCCGATCTTTCCCTGCGGAGCGAGTACTTCGATAATCCCGGGATAGTGAATGTCCGAGGCTGTAAGGCAGGCAATGTACTCGGCCTCCGGTATGCCGATAGATTTCATTTGAGGAGCGAAGGGCTTGGTGTGGTCGACGACGAAATGTGCGCCGAGTTCAAGGCACCAATTCGTGGTCTCCGGACGCGAGCTGGTGGAGATGACGGTCAGGCCCGTAAGTTTGCGCGCAAGCTGCGTCAGGATCGAGCCAACGCCACCCGCGCCCCCGATGATGAGAATGCTGCCCGCGTCTATCGGCTTGCCAAATTGGACGCCGAGACGGTCGAAGAGGAGTTCCCACGCGGTGATTGAGGTCAACGGTAAAGCCGCGGCATGAGAAAAGTCGAAGGACGTAGGTTTCAGACCGACGATCCGCTCGTCTACAAGGTGGAACTCCGCGTTTGTGCCGGAGCGCACAATGGAACCCGCATACCAGACCTCATCGCCGGGCTTGAAGAGGGTAACGTTAGGTCCTACAGTTTTCACAACACCGGAGGCGTCATATCCCAGAATTTTGTATTCATTCCCCTGATCTGGTCCGCTTCTGGATCGCACTTTCGTATCGACCGGGTTGACGGAAACGGCCTTAACCTCAACGAGCAGATCGCGTCCTTCAGGAACGGGCACGGGAAGCTCGATGTCGAGGAGCGCATCGGGATCTGTAATGGGTAGAGGTTTCTTGTATCCGACTGCTTTCATTCACTCTCCTTGTTGTCCTACGGAAATCCAACGTGTGTTTATTTTGCGTCATGCGAGGAGCTTCGGCAGTCATACTTCAGCAGGTCTGGCTTCGACGATGCCCACGTCACTCCCAACCGGGTAAACTCCGGTCAAGCGAAAACCAGATGCTTCAAGCAGTGTTCTCCATTCATGCTCGCTTCGTTCTCTGCCGCCAGTCACAGCAAGCATGTTGAGATCGCTCATCAGGTGGGCCTCCAGATGCGGGTCTGCCTGAGAGACCAGCGGCGGCAGTATGAATTCGATGATCAGCAGAGTGCCATTCTCCAGAATCACGGAGCGGCAGTTCCTGAGAATCGCGATCGCTTCCGGGTCCCGACGCCCGTGCAGCACATGTTTGAGCATGTAGACATCAGCGCCAGCTGGAACAGACTGGGTCAGGTCAGCAATAATCAATTCGCAGGGAAGTTGATGTCATTCATTGGCGGATCGTAGTATGCATTCACCGTTGGTGGTGTCATGCCCCACTCCTTCTCGTCCACCGGCTTGCCCAGATGGTTGACCTCCCAGTCCCACCGGAATGCCGCCGATCGCCGCAGATTGCCCACCAGATCGTCGCGCTTCACTTCGAGCTTCGAGTAGTCACGCCAGTTCTCCGGGTAACCGATCTTCTGCCGGAAAGCCTCGAGCTTCACCTCGGCCTGCTTCTTCGTGTCTTCGCTCATCCACGGCAGCGATTGAATGTCCTGCGCCAGCGCCTGCTTCAGCGCCGCCACCAGCTTCTCCATGTTTTCCTTGGCCGAGGGCGGAAAGTTTTCCTTCACCCAGTCCTGTCCCACCGCTTCGCCCATGGCGCGGTCGGTAAGAGCCGTGCAGCGCTTCCATCGTGCTGTCTGTTGCGCTTGCCCCTGCAGCGTCTTCTGGAAGAAGTCGAAGCTGGCATCGGCGTAGTTGCTTGAGAGCCATGGCGCGAAAGTGTTGGCCGCATGGAAGCGCAGGTAGCTCTTGATGCTGTCGAGGCTCTGGCCATCGATTACCTGGTTCAGCGCCTTGAAATACTCCGGCGTAGCCACATTCAGTGTGTCGAAATGCGGCGCGTGCAGACCGTCGATATAAGTGGTCCAATCAAAGTCCGGCGCGAGCGTGTTCAACTCCGTCACCTTCATCATGTGGTACACGTTGTCCGGATTGCGCAGCTCCACGCGCGGCAGCGAACCCTTGGCCAGCGCCGTCTCAATGTCGATCACGCTCTTTGCTTCGGCCTCAGCCTTATCCGGTGAATCGCCGATCAGCTTGAACACTCCCACCACATAATCGTGGTACTGCGCGCGCACCTTCGTCATGCGCGGATTGTCTTCAATGTAATAATCGCGGTCCGGAAGCGACAGACCACCCTGCGCCGTGTCCGCAATCTGCCGGGTCGAATCCTTCTCGTCCTGCTCAACGCGGAACTGCATGAATGCAGGCACGCCCGCCTGCGATTGCAGATGCGCCAGCAGCGTACCCAGCTGCTTCTTGTCGTTGAGGCTGTCAATGTGCGCTAGGATCGGCACAATCGGCTTGTCGCCGAGCTTGTCCGTCAGATCCGTATTCATGCAGGCGGCATAAAAGTCGCCATATTGCTTCTGCAGGGGCGTCTTCGGCGCATCCGCCGCTTTCTTCAGGTCGAGGTAAAGCAAGTAACGGTTGTGCTCCGACAGTTCATTGAACCGCCCCCAGCGTACCTGGTCGCCCGGAATCGGATTTGTCTTCCGCCAGTTCCCGCAGGCGTACTGAAAGAAATCTGTGCACGGATCGGCAGTCTTGTCGATCGCGGAAAGATCGAAGCTGTGCGGAGTCGTCGGTTCAGCCGGAGCCGCGCTCGCAGGCTGGTCCGCTGCCGCGAACGCCGGATGGCTTCCGGCAGATTGTTGCGCAAAGGCGAAGCCGGTGCAGAGCAAGAGCACCGAGGCAATACGAATCGGTTGCATAGAATCCTCGAGACGCAGGCCACACCTCTCAAGTGCGTGTTATGGGTGCTGGCCGGAAGTAGCACAGCAGCGTTGCTGTGTTTGCTCAAAAGCCTAACACGCAGCCCCAGTGTTACGCTTTGGCGTCTTTCCGGGTACTCAGACGGATTGTGGATGGGCCGGGCTCGTCCCCGATGAGTACATTGGATTTGAGGTGTCTCATGGCCCAACCTAAAAGCGGAATCGGCAATGTCACAGCGAATACGGAGCTGGTTGAAATGGCGATGGCGTATTCCCGCAGCCGCGTGCTTTGCGCGGCTGCGCGCCTTGGCGTTGCCGATGCACTTAGGGACGAAGTGCGCAGCGTCGATCACCTTGCCGAAAGTTGTCATGCAGATGCCGATGCTCTATATCGCCTGCTGCGTGCCCTGGCCAGCATAGGCGTCACGGAGGAAACGACGCCGAAACATTTTCGGCTGACTCCGTTTGGAAGGCCGCTGCGAAGGGATGTGGCTCAGTCGGCATGGCCGGCCGTCGTTTTCTGGGCCGATCTGCTCGCCGACAGCTGGTCCCTGCTTACCGATTGCATCCGAACGGGCAAGCCTGCCGCGCAGGTGCGCGATCCGAACATACCTTCCCGCTGGTCGCAGGATCCTGAAGCCAACTCGATCTTTCGTGCTGTCATGGGCACCGCACCCGCAGAAGACTACGCTCCCATCGCGAAGGCATGGGACTTTTCACGCGCAAAAGTGGTCG
>Ga0206829_10290_pt1 | contig 15352 bp, 10 predicted proteins | sample Alteio_BWOrgCont_75_FD_152862 | JGI IMG/M metagenome (GOLD analysis project Ga0206829, IMG submission 152862) | Enriched cells from forest soil in Barre Woods Harvard Forest LTER site, Petersham, Massachusetts, United States -... | ecosystem: Environmental > Terrestrial > Soil > Temperate forest >... | reverse complement strand
CACCCACTCGCTATCACCCGTTGTACAGGCCAGGTTCCTCCAGCATTACCTTGCGGGAGGGTGGGGCAAGATTCCACATGGGCTGGCGCGGCAACTAAAAAGTCCCAGCAAGCATGGTCTTAAGTTGGTCGATGTGGCACTGATCTTCACCGTCCATGATCGAACGGTGGCATTGGTTAACCCGGTCATGTTCTCGCCAGTAACGATGGAAGAATTTGAGGCGGAGACCGGAATGGACGAGTCGAATATTCGCAGCGCATTAAAGAAGTTAGTGCTCCGAGGCATTCTTCTCAAAATTCAGACTCCGGGAGTGAATTTTTGGGGCTTGAATCCACACTACTTTGGACTGCACGGGAGGGGTAAGTTACCTCCAGGCAAACAACCCCCGGGTAAAATACCAGGGGGTAATGCGCCCTGTGACAAACAGGGTAATTTACCCGGGGCTGAGGGAGGGCAAACTACCAGGGGGCAATCATCCCAAACTCTGGGAAATGATGGGAAAATTTCAGATGCTAAGAATCTAATTCAAGAATCTTTGAAAGAATCTTCTCTCGGAGGCCCCAATTTTCCAGATGATATGCAAGCCCGGTGGGCTCGACTGGAAAAGGCCGGAAACGAGAAGAAGGCAAAAGGCGAGAGAGAGATTTTTGAAAAGCTTTTTGTTCAATACGGCAAAGTGTTTTTCGAACAATGCGGAAATGTGGTGAACTTCCTGGAAGCAAAAGGGAGCGGAAAGTCTGGCGAGAATGGACGGATTCATTCTCCAATGATTTGGATTCAAAATCATTGGGAACAAAATCTAATACGCTATCAATCGTGGAATAGTAAAGAGCGAGAGCTAGGTGAGGCTCATGCTGAGCGTCTTGACGCCAACGCTAAGAGAATCGCCGATAAGGTCGCATCCGATCAACGAAAGTTTGAGGAAGAGCGAGCCGAAGCAGAGGCAGTAGCTCGAAAAGATCAAGCTGCACTTAGGCTTTTGTCACTCAATCTTTCACCCCCTGACTTTGATGCGTTCGTCTTTGAGGCTTTGGACTTCTTTCCTGGGCGAGACTTTGTGCGAAGCCAATTCGAAAAGTTTGGCTGGGAAGGGAAGACTGTCCGAAGTGCTGTTCTCGATCATTTCCTTCGAATCGAGCTTGGGGAGCGGAGTTCAAAGTTGATTCCAGGTTCGCAAGGGCCATCCAACGAATAAGTTCCAACAAAAAAATATTATATAGGGAATTAAAAATGCTGATTGAACAAAGTCAAATGAGATCCATTTCTAGGAACGAGTATAATAAGGCCTATTACGAACGGAACAAGGAGAAGATAGCCCAGAAGAAGAAACAAAGAGGGAAGTCCAAAGTTATTCAACTCTTTGCTAAAACTGATGTCGATTTTGATGCGATGCAGGCGCTATGCACAATAGGGAGATGGTTGGAGATACTGGCCCTAACCCTATTGGTCGTCGTAATGACAAGCTTCTTGGTAAGAGAAGCGGCAGGCTTCTACCTTGAAGCCTGCGAAAGTCCACTTTGCGCATACGTCAAAGCTGGAATGGTCGAAGGAATCGCGATTCTATTCTCACTATCGAGAGGAAGAAGTCTTTTTTTGCGTCGATCGCAACAAGCCCTTGTTGTCCTACTTTGCGGACTTACTTTGTGGACCATGAGCGGCAAATTAATCAGAACAGCGTCTAGTGACACCGTCAGGGTTCAAACCTTGACGAGAACAGTTACTGACTTGGAGGGCGAAATTGCGCAGAAACAAACTCTCCGTCAAGAACTCTTGGCACGTGGATGGCTCGGGGCAGCCAGACGTTATGAGAAGGGACTTGATCAAATTCGCCAGAAGCTCAAAGAGGCAAGAGCCACCGTTGAGATGACACAGGCGCCGCAGGTAGTAATCAACAGTCTTGGAGTTCTGATTGCGTTTCGATGTTTGCTCGTTGCGGCGAATCTCATTTGCTTGCATCGTCTTTTCGAGCATTTTACGGATAGTGCGGTGCGACGAAGGGCTGTTCCGGGCTAGTTTTGGTCTGATTCTGTATTGAATTTAACCTGATTCAAATTTGAAAATGTTGGCCCGTTTGAGATTCAAATTGAAATCAAACGGGTCAACATGAGTTTAGGCAGTAAGATCAATAGGATAGAGTTTTGCGCCAAATCTTTTTCCTATAGGTATACAGTATCTAAAAAGGGCCAGGCTAAATGAAAACCTTTCGTCTGTTCAGAGTCCGAATTTTAATTTTAATAATTATTCCATTGGCAGCTTATGGAAAGATTGGGAAATTTAAAGTCAGTTCCCGAGGAAATGAGAATAATCTAACCGATTTTTGTAAAAGCAGAGGCTTTAAAAAGTATCAGTCCTCTGGAAAGCAAGATGAATCATATTATGTCGTTTGTGTTGACGATGACAACTACGATCCAAGCGTATTGGATACCCTTCAGTTTCTTGACTCCTCGGTTCATGAAATTCAAAACACCCTAAGCGATGTGAAGCCAGTTTGTAAAATTTATCAAATTTCGGAAAGCGCACAGCTTAGCTACCGTAAGTTCAATTTCGCACTCTATCCTGCTAGCGAAGAACAGTCCGAAAAGAGGCGTCAACTTTCTAACGAATTAAAACACTTCGAAGGACAGGACACTCTTCACTTAGCATTCGATCGAGACAATAACTCACAATCGTCGTCACAACAAACTAGATTACAATTTGCTGAAGCAAAAAATCTGAAAGATATATTCAGAAAGTTATATGAACTAAGACATTTCGGTTCGTTTTCAATCATTGTTTCTTCTGCTAATTTAGAAAAATTAAAAAAAGAATACAATGCAATAAAACACAAAGACTTTCCCTATGAACTTCAATATAAGGCGATATCATGGCCAAATGATAAAATTGAGTTAAAATTTTCTCCGTTGTTTTATGCATCTCAAGACTTCCTCTTGACTCACGGGTTGACCGCGAAGGAAGGAGACAGCGACACTATCGATGCAGATAAGGTTAAAAGACATAAATTACAAAATGAATTGGATCTCCTAAACGAGGCGAACAAAGAATATAAAATGAGACTTAACGTTGTTCCGTCTGCCCTACCGATAGCAATTAGAAATAGCTTAGACAAGGATCTGATCACAAGCGCACTTGAAAACCCTAAAGCAAAGGAATATTTTAAAAATGAGAACATAGACATCATGAAAGCATTCATCAGTGAGCTGAATATTGTTACTTACGAGGACCTTACTTCAGATTTGAAAACTCTCACCGCAGAATTAAAACAGAAATTGAAAAATAGACCCTATTCGGTCTTCTTCATACCTGAAAAAAGCAGTCAATGGTTGGCTGAAATGGCGATACCGGAACTTGGGAAAGCACCAGCGACTTACTTGACATATCATGCTGATGTTGGAGGCCATAACGCTGGTCCACAGCAGAATGCAGACGATAAAATCAAAGATTATGTTCTATTTGACGACTTTGCTTACAGCGGCGATCAAATACGAAACGGTATTTTTAACAGCGCGCTCGTGAGATTGCCAAAAGAAGCAACCCTTCATGTTGTTGTTCCATATATTTCGGAACGCGCGAACGAAAAGTGGGCAACCAATTTGAAAAGCTCCGACGATGGACGAAAGATCAATATACTTGCTTCAAAGAGGAAATTTCATACAGGATATATTGCACTTGCATATGCAAACCACTTGTCGGCTGGCCTTCCAGCAATAAGTTCTGCCATGGACTCTTTTAAAAATTATTTTAAGCATGAATATAATATTGAAATTTCGGATCAGTTTAAATTTGAATTGGACAAAGATTTAGCTGTCACTGAATGGAAGATTCCGGATGGTACGTCAGTTAATAAGCATTTGTTCCCTGCTTTTACCAGGGAAAATGCGAAGCCAATTTATAAGCTTCCATTGAACGTCCGGAAAAATATCGAAGATTCGGCAAATGATCCAGACGCCCTTTTGAAGAGTATTTCTCAACTTTTCAAAGAGGAATAGGATACCGTAGTTATCCGGAGAGACTTGAAAAGTAAGAAATCCGATGCACATTGGAAGTACGAGGAACATTCCCCAGAACGATGGTTTTATTATCAGGCGGAACAGTTACAAATTTTACGATCAATCAGAACTGGGAAGGAACTCTCCAAGTAAGCTGTTAAATTCTGCTAAAAAAATGCCATTGACTCAAGTTGTCTGATTTTGTCTGAGCTAGATATTGCCGTCCCGGAAGTCCGATGACTGCTTCTCTCGGAATGCAGTCATTTATGCTGTTGTTAATTATCGCCTAATACTACCTGGGTTTTCGTGGATAAATAACTAATAGTTCAAATGGGCTGTCCTGCTGTCAGGACAAGGTCAATTTGTGGTACTTGTTCGGTGAGTTAGCCACCGACGTTCTCAAATGCCCTTCTAATCCAATCTTTTGAAGATTCTAGTTCGTCATGTGAGGTAATTGTTAATTCAACATCGCCAGTTCCATAGTGACCAATTTTTGAAACGTCCCGCGCATTTGAAGGGAGCTTTCCGCATAACTTCGGATCAAGCTTTAGAAAAAGGGAAACTTTCTTCTTTTGAACTTCGACGCACAGAAAATTTTGAGAAACCTTGTAGGCAATATAGAACTTCTTGGGTGATTCTTCGACTGTTTCTGCCAATCCTAGACTGAAATCCCTAATTGATTTTACCAACTCTACGACAGCGACATCTTTGCCAGAAAGATGTTGTTCAAAGGAGTGGACGGCGGTCCTTCGGGTCTCTGCTGCCTTTTTTCCTGCTTCGACCATGACTGGGTTCTTCTTTTCATTCTTCTTGTTGCCGATACTTGCGATATCAGAGTTGGCTTTTGGAAAAACTTTCTCAAGGCTGACCAAGTCACCATCGTAAAGCTGATATTGCCAGAGTTCGATGTTCGCCCCAATCATTCCAACGGCATGGAGATCGTATTTTTTGAAGCCAGGTGCAATGCATATTACTCTAATCTTGTCCCAATCGATTTCAAGGTTCTCACCGAGACGTTTTCTAGCTGCGAGTTCGAAATCGGCTTTATGGTCATCGAGCCAGGAGAGATAGAAGAGGCTTTGATTGACCAAATCTGAGGATTCTACAAGCTTATATTCAATAATGACCGGATTTTCATTTTCGTCTAGTGCAAGACTGTCAATTCTTCCGGCATGCTTTGCCCCTGTAGAGAACTCGGTGGCAACCAGTCGGGCTCCAAATATGGTCTCTAAATTATGTTCGATAAGAGTCTGAAGGTCTTTCTCGGAGCGGAATCTCAATAAGTTAAGACGGCGTGCTCCATTTTTACTACATCTGAACAACGGCATCATGCGGCCTTTCTTTGTCTACTTTCAATTTCGAAGCGCCAATATTCATAAATCATCACCATAGCGAATGTGTCCAGCTCGCAATAGCGAAGTAGAGCTTTTGAGACACGATTTCGTTCAGCTTCAGACATTTGAGTAAATTGCATTCGAGCATAGGCAGTCATAGCTGCTCCACCATCAGCGAGGCTGCCTTCCGTGATTAGAGAATCCATTGTTTCAAGATCTAGATCTGAAAAAATGGGAGGGAGCAACTTGTAGGGATCAATCACTACGCCTTTTGCATCTTTTTTAATCCAAGACCAATCTTGAAAGTTCTTGCTTTGAATGCTATTGGTAGCTCCGTAAATTGGATGCGAGTACTTATTCTGAAGGAACTCAGACGTTCCCAAAATCGCAGGCAATACTTTTTTTATGGAATTCGAACCGTGGGTCTCCGGGTGATAGTAATATCGTTTTATGATATCGCATAGGTCGACCATGTTGCGCTTGCCTTCCCACTTATCAATGGAATCGTCACAGGATTTGGTGATGCTTTCAATCCACTCAATTAGTTCTTGTCGATCGAGTTCGGAAGAGTTCTTGAGTTGATGGCGGATTTGGGTGAGGACAGTATTTTCATGGGCAGCGTAACGAAATATTGTTCCTGAGTCATTGGAGAGAGCCAACCTAAGCGCTCGGACAAATTCAAAATTTGGAAACTTCCCCTGCTCTCGATTGATATATTCTGTTTTGTGTTCAATTGTCCCATCCGCATTAAAAACGTGGTGTGAAAATTGGAATGCTATTTGCTCGTATGGCTTGCGACCTTTGTTGAATGGTATTGCTACCATAGTTGTTTCAAAATCGATAAAATGAAGCGGAAATGTCCAGCCCAAGATCTCAGCAGATAGACCCGCATGGTCTAGGTAAGGCCTTTTGCCTTCCTTGGTCGCAGCAGTGATTTGAATCCATTGTCTCTCAGTGTTTGAAAGACCAGCATCTCCCGGACGAGGCCTGGGTTCAATGTCCCCTTCCTCTAAGGAATCCATGAAGTAGCGACCATTTTTTATAATATTGTCCGATTTTCGAAAGTTCCAGACATCCAGTACTAAAGGTCTCTCGAAATCCTTTGTACTGAATTTCGCCGCATGAGACCAACAGGTCTCGAATCCACTTTTTAGACCACTTTGTTTTTTTAAATTATCTATTCTATACTCACAGGACTTACATCGACTACCAACTAGAGGGGCGATCATTTTATCCTGCGTGAATGCGGCTGAAAGACATGAAATGTATTCGGAAAAGGATTTTCCGTCGAACTCTTGGCCGAAGATCAGCCGTACTTCTTCGTCCACCCCAACCCTAGTTAAGACTTGCACACCGAGATCAGTTTTTTTGACTTTTGGATTGGCTACTGCCCGTGTTCTGCCAGTTGAGTCAGTTTCTAAGGAGAATAGTTGGTTAAGTCCATCAACAGTTGCCTCGCTTGATTTGTCGGCAAGCATGAGGGCACTAGTGATTTTCCATTTCGGAAATGCGCCACGAACTACGTGAGTTTGGAAGGCAATATCAAGTAGGTAAGGTTCCCACTCAGAATGAATCTTTTTGATTCCTTTTTTGAGTTCTCGCTTATTGTAGAAAGGATCTTCTTCTGTTGGGTCAAAGCTCTTAGCTTTCACTTCAATCAGTTCGACGACATCATCTGTCTTTCTAAGAACATCTACGCGAACGAAAAGATCCTGAAATTTGATTGCAGCTTCGTACAAGATTACAGATTTCCTTTTTAGATGTTTTGCTGTCTCCTTGATAGCTTCTTCGCTATCAAGAGTCTCAATCTGAATTCCACCTTCGTGGTACACCTTGGCTAGCTCACCAACTTGGAAGCCACCTTCTGCTAAAGCATGTAGAAAAGCGCTATCACTATTATTGTTTCCAAACTCAGGTTTGCCATAGAAATAGAGCTTTGTTGGGCACTCATGGCCGACCTTAAATCGAGTCTTTGTTAGATAGCGATGCATGGTACCCATCGCTAAGTCCTTCGGAGCAACCGACCGATACCTTTATCAAAACTTACTATGATAAATGCCAAAGTATTGGCGGAATTTAGTTATTCAAATGTAGTTTATATTTAAGCCTATTCAGAGTCGCAGGAGTTTTTTCTCATATGTTTCTAGTAATTGACCGAAAAAGTTACTGAGGAATTCTAATAGAAATGCTCGTTTGTGAAAACTTTCTAATTAATTCCGAATTACGGGGGAGCTATGTCCGCAATAAACGGCTGGGAAACGGGAATAGTAGATTGGTTCGACGAATTGTCTGGTGAAGGAATGATCCGTGCCCATTCAGGAGAATGGCTATTTGTGCACCGATCTGCAATTGAAGCAGGGCCTCGCACCCACCGAACCCTCGAAAAGAACCAAGAAGTGAAATTCAAAGTCTTCAGGGACTTCCACTTTACTCAAATCGAAAAAATTCGGAAAGCATAAAGGGCGATCAACATAATGAGCAAGCCGCGGAAGCTGAAAGAGGCAACGACGACTTCCAATTTGCCAAGCCAACTGGCGGTACTGGCAAATCCTGATGCTATTCACGTTTATTGGGATAGTTCTCTCTTTAACGAGGTCTACCTAAAGAACGACTTGCCATCCCGCTTTCCTGCCTTCTTTCATGCAGAAGAAGAAACACCTTTTCATATGTTTTTTCAGGGTTTTCTGGATCTTTGTGTGGAGAAAGAAACCGAGGATTTCAAAACTTGGAGCGAAACCGAAACAATAACCAATTGGATTAAGCCAATGATGGCACTCCTCGGGTGGCAGGATAACCCCGCACAAACACCATTTATGGAGGAGGTCTCATTTACTGTCGAGGAACGTGGTTCCAAGAAGACTTATCGCCCGGACCTGCTTTACGTCGATGATCCGCGAGTAAAAAAATATGTTTCTGGGGAAAAGGATTCCAATAAACGTCTAGTTGAAGCCCGCCACACGGTGACGGCTATTGTAGAGGCAAAATATTGGGACCGGTTGGAAGAATATCGTCAGGGTGTTGGGGAAACACGTCGCCGAGTAGACAAGAAGGAACAAGATAGTGCCACCGCTTTGTCACCCGACGAACAAGTCTTGAAGTATATGGAAATTCTGGACAAGGACTACGGCATTCTAACAGATGGAAAAACTTGGAAGCTCTTTCACAAGAGTGTTTCAAACGATTCGGCAAAGCGCTGTTTCGAGTTTGATATTGGTGACCTGAAGGAGTTTGTGCTCAGTGGGATTCATGATTCTGACCGCCGAAAGATTGCGACGGAGGCTATTAAATACTTTTACTTCTTCTTCTCAAAGGCCAGCCTAAACCCCGGTCAGAATCAAGAGCCCGTAGTAAATGAAGTCCTTCGTTACAGTCAACAGTATGTAGACAAGGCGGAAGAAGACCTCAAAGACAGATTTCTCCAAGCAATGAACTTCGCGTGCAATGGTTTCAAACGTGCTATGAAAGAGGGCGGCAAGTCTCCTGATCTTGAGCTTATTCGCAACGTATCCGAGAGCCATCTTTTCAATATTCTTTTTGTGCGCAACTGTGAAGTGCGCAATGTTTTGCCACTGAAAGACGTTAGCTACCGCAAGGGCTCTCTAACAGCTATCATTGAGAAGCTTGATCGTCTTGGATTCGATCCCAACAAGGACGACGAGCTGAACCAAGTTTCACTTGCTCGCGCTTTTCAGCAGGATTTTCCGTACACTCACCACGGGAATGAGATTTATGACCGTCTCATCGCGCTCTATCGACTCGTCCATACCGGCAATGGAGAACAAAGGGATGAAGGATTCAAAGTCGTAGGGTTCAAAGAGTCCGTATTTAGTGAGCGCGAGTGGGAGGCTGCTAAGAAATATAGGCTTAACAATTTGGAGATGGTTCACATCCTTTTTCAGCTAGGTTTCGCTGAGTCATCTGTTCGTGGCCGGAAGTATCAGCAGATTCCGTACAACGCTTTTACGCCCCGGCAGCTTGGTTCCATTTACGAGAGCTTTCTTGAATTCAAATTGGAAGAGGCTCCTAGCGACATGGTGTTTCGCAAGAAGGAGTGGTCAGGCGCTAATCTAAAGAGCAAGGAAGTGGTCGAACTAGATATTCCCAAGGTTAAAAAGGGCGAGCTATTCTTCACTCCTAATAACCAGGATCGTCGGGCTACCGGCAGCTACTATACTCCTGATCATGTAGTTCAGTTTGTGGTCAGCGAAGTGTTGGTTCCAATAATTGATGGAAAAAGCGCCAAGGATATTTTAAAGGTTCGAGCCTGCGATCCAGCAATGGGTTCAGGGCATTTCCTCAATGCGGCTCTGAACTTCCTTACACGGGCCTATCTCGATGCACTTTCTCGAGAGTCAGAAGACTCCCTTGATGTAACCCTTCAGGACGCAAAGCGTCTCGTTCTTGAAAATTGTATTTTTGGAGTGGATTTCAATGAGCGTGCCGTCAAGTTGGCCAAGCTCTCTCTCTGGCTTGAGAGTGCAGTTCCCGGAAAACAGCTTGAACATCTGGAGGACCAGTTGAAGCTGGGTAACTCCTTGATTCCTCGTGATCGTATTAATAAATCAGAGCTAGACCGGTGGAGAAAGGCATTCGATTGGGGCCAATTCAAACCCGAGTCTCTAATTTTTATAGGAAATCCTCCGTGGGGTGCAGTTCTTTCGGGCGAGACAAAAGAAAAAATCAGCGAGCTTTATAAGATTCCTCAAGACAACATTAATTCCTTCGAGGCATTTCTGTTGCTACCCGATATTATCGGAGTTCAGGAGAGCATGTTTGTGGTTCCACGAAACTTCATCAGGACAGATGGATATGTGGATTGTAGGAAACGCCTATTTGAGTCCCAACGAGTTCTGTCTGTTGCCGACTTTGGAAATTGCTTTGAGGGAGTTACGACTGAGGCGATCACAATTCACTATTCGTCTGAGAAACGTGCGGCAGGAGGAATCAAACTTTTGCCTCTAGCTAAATCCGGTGACTACTCGGTACGAGGAAAGCTGGATCAGAAGGAGATTCTTAAAGATCCTAAGGCACGTTTGAATCTTTGGTGGGCCGACGAATTGGGGGCGGTGACAACAAAGATAGAAGACAAAGGAGTGCGGCTCAAGAGCTACGTCGAACATTATCGCGGAATCGAATACGGCAAAAGTGGTGAAGTGACCGAGTGCAAGAAGTGCGGAAACTTTACATCGCTACCAAAGAAGAAAAACGACAAAAAAAAGTGTCCTGAATGCGGCACTATTATTTCAATCAAGGATGCTAAGCCCTATTTTTTCATTTCCAGAGAGAAGACGAAGAAGCACCACATTCCAATTCTCGTCGGAAAAGTTATCAACCGATATCAGCTTCGTGAAGAATACTTTATGGAGCCAGGATTAAAAGGGATTCAATACAAAGAGCATGCCTTTCGGGATGAAGACAAAATCCTGATAATGAAAATATCGGAATCTATCAAGGCGTACCTTGATACTCAGCGTCGCGTCGCTACCCAGGCAATCTACATGCTTTATTTGAGGCGAGAGTTCTCAAAAAGTGTCACTCTTTCCGCTCTTATGGCAATTCTTAACAGCAAGGTATTTCGCTTTTACTTTGAGTATAAGATCAATATGGGTGCCAGCTTGACCACGAATGTTGTTTTGGAAGATATGCTCGACCTTCCGTTACCACCCGTTGAGCGTTTGGTACGTTTGAGCAAAAGCGGTATTGATAGACAAGTACGTGACCTTCAGCTGTGTTATCAGAACGACAGCAAAAAAGTCGGTGTTTTAGAGTCGGCAATTGAAAAATTAGTTGCTGAAGTCTACGGCATTTCGGAGAAAGAACTTGTTCAAATTGAGGAGTTCCTGAAAGAGATTCAGGCTAGCAATGAATCTGTAGAGTCTGAAGATTTGGACGAAGCAGCCTAGACCCGGTCGGGGATTTTGCAGGCCAATGTGAACTTGATGCCTCTACGAGACGGGGCAGGTATTGATTCAGAGAAGTGATAAACTTTGCTCACCTTCCAGGCCCATTTAGGGTGCCCTTGAACAAAGGAGAAGTACGGATCGTTAGTTGGAACTCTGTGGAGTGCTTTCTCGGACCTCCAATGCTCCTCGGACTCATACGGATAACATTCACAGAATGTAATTAAACCGATAATTCGGGAAGTGATAATTCCGCCTTCCTTCCGACCACGAGGGCCGGGTGTTTCAATAATTGCCAAAGGTACATTCAGATATTTTTTAGGCAGCGGGTATCCGCGTGTCTCAACGTACTTAGTCCCGTCAAGCAGGAGCTTGCTCCAGGGCCACTGAATATTGATTCCCGGTATCGTCATAGGTCGGCTGGGCGATCCCATTTGAGTCCCGTATACTTTACCTCTTGGACGGTTAATCCGGGCTTGTCGGAGAGACTCATTACGTCTGAGTTGGAACCTCCTAGAAAATGTGCTTCGTGTTCAGCTTCTGCATTCTCAACTGTCTTTGCGACCTCCGTGCTCGGAGCATGGCGAGCACGTTCTTCCCAGCTAATGTTTTGCGCTGTGGATTTGAACCCGGACACATTTCCCACAATGTCGCAACAGTCCTTCTTATTGTTCCAAAGCTCTTGATATTGAAAATAGTCTTTCATGCCGTTGCCAATATAACAGGTGCTAAATCGCATTCCACGCTTGGTTGTTTTATCTTGCAGCACTTTATAGTGGTAAGCAATTTCGGAGTCTGAATAGTGGCTTTCACCAGAGCTGGTATAGTTTTCTGGTTTGAAAAAACTACGGAGGTCGATGTTTGTGGCCTTTGAAAGTTGGGAAATCGAAGTTTGATTTAGTCGAACAAAACCAGCCAACAAACTTGGCACCTTTGCGTCCCGAAGTTGGTCAAAAAATTCGTCACATTTGTCTATTTCAAAAAATGGTAACCGAGGCATGGTGCCATCAGAGAAACGCTCCGAAAGACGCTTATTGTCCGTGAAGTATCCATCAGGATATGTCGGAAAGAGTGGATTTATCCTTACTCCTGTCCATACTCCATGATCCGCCAAAGCTCTAAGAGCTTTTAGTCGACGCTTTATGCTTGGTGCGCCCGGCTCAATTAATTTGGTCATCGATTCATTGTTTCCACTGATCGAAAATTGAACCGCAGCTAACTTAGGGTCAAGGACAGCAAGGTAGTCGTCATGCGCTATGAGGTCCGATCGTGTAAAGATAACACAGGGGTATTGGTAGTAGCGAAGTATTCGCAGAAACTCGTAAGAAACACGATACTTCTGATCCATCCACATGAAAGGGTCCGACATTGATCCAAGTCGGACAGGCACCCTTTGTTCGAGAATGGGGCGCCACTTCGAGGGTTTGTTCGTTTCAAAGACTGTATGGAAAATCTTACGAACTTCCGCTAAGTCCATAGGCATCGGATGGGGCCGATTCCAATAGCCCCTTAGAGTAAGCTGATCTTTGGCGTAGCAATAAATACAATTGTGGATGCAACCTCTGCCATAGGTATCTAATTCAAATGAATAGTGGCACTTGCTGCACTGTGGATGAAAATTTTGAAGTTTGAAGTTAGTTTTGAATACCACGGTACCTCGCGGCTGATTGGACCCAAACTTTTCATAGAGTCGATCATACATGCCCCAGTCAAAAGTGTCGGGGTAACTGCTATTGAGAGAGGATATTCTTTTCCACATTGCGCCGGAAATCGGTCCAGTGAAGTTCCGCTGGCGCTCTTTTTCGGCCTTGATCTGGGCATCTAGGGTGAGTTCTGGTCGGAGTTGAAGAATATTAGATTGGTGCTCTAACCCAATGGCGGAATCAGAATTTACTTCGTTCATATTCTTGCTTCCCTTTTTTCTCTTTGTCGCAACCTTCTTGAGATCACCGAAGAATTTTCAGGTATGTGAATTTTCACAGAGGGGTTCTCAAGAAATTGCATAATTGCAATTCGCGCCAACGTCGAAAAATCGAATAATGGGTTCCCCGCCAGAAAGCGCTCTATCTTTTGATCTTCTTCCGTCTTGAAACGGACTGTTCTTGTAGATGAAGTCATAGTGTATGTCTCAATTTATAATGCGGTGTACCACAATGTATTCTTGATTGCAATAGTCCAGTTATTTTAGGAGGCTTGTGCAGCTATGATGTGGTCACACGAGATTTGTTCAATTTGAAGAGCTGCTTATCGCACGAATCCCGCCAAAACCGCATGAACAGCTCGAAGCTTCGCTTCATCAATGCGGTCCAGCTAGATGAAAGAGTTCAGCAGGGTGTTAACGAGAAATCGCTTTTCCTCGCATGTCAGCCACGCCTGCGAGGTGGTTGAAGGGTGTATCTCCGTAACACCTAACGCATTGAGAAGACCACTGTCGCTAACTTGGATGGGGACCTCGACGGCCCTGATAAAGGATTGCCTATCAGGTATCGCATCTCTTTCCTGAACTTCAATCAAAGTCGGTACACCGGGGCGAGCAAGGTAAGCAGTTCGGGCAGATTTCATGGTCTTCAAGCTCTGTGGATGGATGAGCCAACCACTTCCAGCAAGGGATAAGATGTAGTCTTCGAGATTGAGCACGTCGATTGCGATATGGTGAAGTCCGGGGCCTCGCTTTTGTAGAGCCCTGGAATAGGCTCCATCTCTCACCGGCTCCATGAGTAAGAGAAGTCCAGTTTTTGACTTTTCGCCAACATAGATTTCTTGGGTGCCTTCCCCTTCCCAAAAACTGCTAGGACCATCGAAAAACCCGAATGACCTTGTTATCTTGGCAGCAGTAGACACAGACCGAACTAAAATGGCGACATGGTTTAATCTCACACCGGGGACGGTATTCATTTTTTTTGAATAGCACTTCAACTTTCTGGTGTCTCCAATAACGGTTTCAAATGTGACAAAGATCTTGATGAAGTGTGGTGAATTTGCGGACGCACCACGACGCTCTTCCGCTCCCCAAGGGGAGCAAGGATAATTTGGGAAAATGAAGAACTGGTTCCCCTATTGGTCGATTTCTTTCGTCAGGCCACGTTGGGCCCAAGTTAGGCCCAGAGTTGGGCCCAAAATGAGAAATATTTCGAAACAACTTGAAACGGTTTGAAATGTATTGAAATGGTGTTTTTCTCAGAGATTTCCGAGCTTTGACTGCGTTTTCACACGATCTTGTTTGTTTTTATTTAGTTACGTTTTTTTGGATTTTTCGGCTAAGGAATTTGGAGGTGACGACGGTCACCCAATGATTTCAAGACCTTAGCCGGCATTTTGCAAAAGAAAGCCCACTTCTACTGGTCAACTACTTTTGGGATCTGCTTTGAAAAAGGGCTTCATTGGATGTTTTATTTGGAAAAGAGTTTGGTTTGTTAGAAGGTGACGTCCGGGCTCGAACCGGAACAAAACGGTTTTGCAAACCGTCCCCTTAACCATTTGGGTACGTCACCACTCTAAATCAATTACAGACGTAGCTAGTTGCTGCGGCGAAATGTACTTTCGGCTTGATACTTCGTCAGTTTTTGCTCGAAAATCCTCATTTACTACGTGTAAACTCTTCGCCTTCTCGGCATCCTGCCTCGACAGCCCACTGGGCTGCCGGATGCTCCGCTCAGGCTACGCATTTTCTCGCAAAAACTTCCTCGTCTGAAGCCAAAATTCCTATTTCGCGACAACAACTAGCTAGCTAGCAAGTTCTTGGGTGGTTTGTCAAATAAAGACACTATTTTCCGACCGGTCAAGGTCAAAATCCTTGCTCAGAAGCTTCTACGAACCCCAGACCCCCCAACTCGTCCAAGCCCTAAATCAAGCCGGCTACCAAGTCAGCATCGAAACCCATGGCGAAATTTCCATTTCTCAAGTTGCACAACACGCACGTATCATTATGGACATCAAAACCCCCTCCAGCCGCATGGCGCGCGGCGGATACGCCAGCAATTTAAAACTCCTCAAGCCGTCGGATGAAATCAAATTTGTCATCACCTCTCCAGAAGACTACCTCTGGTCGAAAAAAATCATCTTATCCGGCGTCCTCCCCACACAAGAAGTCCTCATGTCGGCCGCCATCCCGGCCCAAGACTCCCCTGGGCAA
>Ga0206829_10298_pt1 | contig 15416 bp, 23 predicted proteins | sample Alteio_BWOrgCont_75_FD_152862 | JGI IMG/M metagenome (GOLD analysis project Ga0206829, IMG submission 152862) | Enriched cells from forest soil in Barre Woods Harvard Forest LTER site, Petersham, Massachusetts, United States -... | ecosystem: Environmental > Terrestrial > Soil > Temperate forest >... | reverse complement strand
CAGATAGAGGTAAGATCGAAAAAATTCAAGGGAATGGTTTGTTTTATGATATTGTATGGGATTGCACAGCTGACTTAAATGGTCATGGTGATATTTTATGGGAAGAAATTACACCACTGCGAGAACACATTACTCATTTGAGAGTTTCGGATGATCCTTTTAAACCTAAATCTGTTAATTAAAACATGATGACCAAAGAGGAACATATAAAGCATTGGCTTAAATCTGCGGATGATATGGAGGGGTCGGGATTACAAATCCAGACGAGCGCACGAGGGAAATTTGTAAAAGGGAATTGATAATGAAAAAAGAAAATATAACGGAATTATTTGAGAAGTTTGAGCAGGCATGTTATGTGTTTGAGGGTACGGAATGCTGGAGTGCGAGGGAGTTGCAGGGAGTATTTGATTATGCTGATTGGAGGAATTTTTTGAAGGTAATTGATAAGGCTAAAGAGGCATGCATTAACAGTGGTGAGGCGGTTTCTGATCATTTTGTTGAAGCCAACAAGATGATCGAAATTGGTAAAGGTGGTCATAGAGATATTGAGGATATTGCGCTTACAAGATATGCTTGTTATTTGGTGGCTCAAAATGGAGACCCAGGTAAACATGAAGTTGCTTTTGCACAGACTTATTTTGCTGTGCAGACTCGAAAACAGGAAATTATTGAGCAACGATTGCTTGATGTTGCGCGGGTTACTGCAAGGGAGAAACTGTCGAAGAGCGAGAAGAAACTTTCTGCAATTATTTATGAAAGAGGGGTGGATGAAAAGAGTTTTGCAATCATCAGGTCGGAGGGCGATAAGGCTTTGTTTGGCGGCTTTACGACTAATGAAATGAAACGGAAATTGATGATTCCAGGTAACAGACCTCTTGCTGATTTCTTGCCAACTCTTACCATCAAGGCTAAAGATTTTGCTACTGAATTGACGAGCCATAATGTTGTTGAGAAAGATTTGAAAGGTGATGAACAAATTTCGACAGAGCATGTTGATAATAATAAAGCGGTGCGAAAAATGCTTATTGACAGGGGCGTGAAACCCGAAGCATTGCCTGGGGCTGATGATGTGAAGAAATTGCAAAGGAAATTGGTGAGTGAGGAGAAGGAGGTGTTGAAGGGTGTGAAGAAAGTGAAGGGTAAAACGAAATAAGAAATGGAGAGTTTGAATAATATAAAAAGTCATTGTTTCTTCCCTTAACAATTAATTGGAATTCCCTTGCAATAAATTCATCAACAATTTTAATGTTGTTTAGAGCAGGATTTGAAATCAAACTACGGTAGTGATTTTTTATAATCTCTCTCAATGTGTTATCATTTTTGTATAACGATTCTATACCTACCATGCTAACTGGAGAAATATTTATTTTGCTATCAAGCTCATAAGTTATAATTGTAATATATTCATTCTCTATCGGGTTTAATTCAACAATACTGGTTATAGGATGATTGGAACAATATAATATTCTTTCTCCTTTATCATTACATCTACCCTTTTTTGTTGCTTCAATTGGAGGTGCCCATAAATTATCAGTGTGCATAAAATAATCAACAGGATTACCATAAGCATCTTTATTAATTCTCGCTCTATATAATCCGCCTGGGTTTATTTGGTATCTTATTGGAACATATCCTTGAACAAATGATAAAATTGCCTCTTTACATCCTTTAATACCATATTTGATTTTAAAATCAGGACTTAATACCCATAAAAGTTGACTAATAAGATCCTCCTTATTTTTAGTATCTAAAAACATTTTTTTATCTAATAAATTAAGCATGTGTAATTAATAAAATCTAAGCTCCCAAAAGCACAAAATCCCCCTTGAATAAGATACCCCTTGCCAAAATCCACTCCCATTACCCTCCTGCCAAGTAGAATTCTATTAATCAAAAAAGCTATGCTCTTGTTTATGCTCACTATGGTCTTGTTTATTCGAGGGTATGACTTGTTTATCCTTACTAAGGACTTGTTTATGCTTACTGATGCCTTGTTTTTTCGAGGGTATGGCTTATTTATGCTTACCGAGGTCTTGTTTATGACTACTAAGACCTTGTTTTTGGAGGGGTATGGCTTATTTATGCTTACTAAGGTCTTGTTTATGACTACTAAGGACTTGTTTATGCTTACTGAGGTCTTGCCAATGGTCTTTTTAATGATACCGAAACCCGCTCCCTGTATAGCTCCAAGCCCTAAAAGTGTGTTTTTGAAGAAAATCACACCACCCCCTCCAATTCGCATCCTAATTTCCTCAAATCGTGTTCTCATGACAGGTCCTTAATGATTATTTATGACATAAAACGTACTACTCCCATCAAAAATCCTCATCCATCTTGAAGCTATGCTGATCCTTAGAAGACATCACCCCAGCCTTCTGGTACTCCCCAACACGTTTCTCAAAGAAATTAGTCTTCCCCTGCAACGAAATCAATTCCATAAAATCAAAAGGATTCGAAACATTATAAATCTTCTTCTGATCCAAAGCAACGAGCAATCTGTCAGCCACAAATTCAATATATTGAGACATCATCTTAGCATTCATCCCAATCAAATCAACTGGCAAGGCAGTGCTCACAAACTCCTGCTCAATCTTCACAGCATCAGCAATCATCCCAACAACAACTTCCTTATCCAATTTGTTCTCCAGCATTCCATAAAGCAGACAAGCAAAGTCGCAATGCAGACCTTCATCGCGAGAGATGAGTTCATTAGAGAAACTCAAGCCAGGCATCAAGCCCCTCTTCTTCAACCAAAAGATAGAGCAGAAGCTACCAGAGAAGAATATCCCTTCCACTGCAGCAAACGCAATCAACCTTTCCGCAAAGCTGCCTTTACTTATCCAGCGCAAAGCCCACTCCGCCTTCTTCTTCACACAAGGAACCGTTTCAATAGCATTAAAAAGACGATTCTTTTCCTGCGTATCCTTGATATAAGTATCTATTAATAAGGAATAAGTTTCAGAATGAATATTCTCCATCATTATCTGAAATCCATAGAAGCAACGTGCCTCTGGAAGCTGAACTTCCTTCATGAAATTGACAGCCAGATTTTCATTCACGATACCATCACTCGCTGCGAAGAACGCAAGTACATTCGTAATGAAATACCGTTCGCCATCATTCATTCTATCCCAGTCTTTTTGGTCTTGCGAAAGATCCACTTCCTCTGCCGTCCAGAAGCTTGCCTCATGCTTTTTATACATCTCCCAAATCTTTGGGTACTTAATTGGAAAGAGTACGAATCGCTCTTTATTGTCTTCTAAAAGGACTTCTGTTTTCATATTTTTATATCTTTATTTTGTATTATTTTTTGTTTAATTCTCTGTTAAGTCTTCCCATCTTTTTCGGGGTTGCAAAGATGCCTCATTTTTACTTCCTGCACAATCATTTTTTATAAACATTTCCCAAAAGTTTTTAACACCCATTCACTTTTCTTGTTGATAAATTATCTTCTTTTTGACATTGTAAAATTAACTCCTGATTCAATCCCCCCGAAACTAAACTGTAAATAAATTATAACAGCCATCTGTTAGAAACTTTTCCTTCCGAAAAACTTGCTTTTGGAAAGGAATTTGATAGGGGGTGAAAAGGTATAGGGGAATAGGGTATAAAGGTATATGGCATAAGGAATAAAAGGTATAGGGTATAAAGGTATATGTTTCCTTATGCCTTTATACCCTATGCCTTTATTCCTTTATTCCCAAATTCTTCGGCTGCGAATGTCAATTGTTTATACCATTCCTCGCCATACTTGCGAGTGAGGCTTTCTTTCAGGAAAACATACACAGGAACTTGAAGACTTTGCCCCAGTTTACAGGCGGGAGCGCATATTTCCCAACGATCATAATTGAGGGCATCATAGTCCTTATGCTTCGTTATTCGAATCGGATAGAGATGGCAGGAAATCGGTTTCTTAAAGTCAATTTTCCCTTCCAGATAAGCCTTTTCTATTGCACAAAAAGCGATGTCATTATGAAAATAAACATAAGCACATTCCTTGCCTTTAATCAATGGAGTGGTGTATTCCCCGCCGCCCTCGTTGATATATAAACCCTGCTTCTCGACAGCCTTAATTCCGGCGTGAGACATGTATGGTTTCACCTTGTTATAAATCTTCCGAAGCACAGGAAGTTCATCTTCATCCAGAGGCGCACCCATATCGCCCATTACACAGCATGCACCTTTGCATTTATTCAAATCACAGACGAATGCCTTATCAATCACATCCTCCGAAACGAGTGTATTTTCTATTGCTAACATGTCTTTAATTAGGAATTACGAATTACGAATTAGGATTTTTAAATAATCTCTTCATTTAATTAAAAAAGAAAGCTTATTTCTGCCAGCTCCTGCCCGATTTTTTTGAATACCTTTTAGAATCTTTTCTGTCTGTATGGCAGATGGCTTCTTAACACCTTTGATATACTCCAACAGCAGCTTTTGATTCATACCAATTCGTTCTGAAAGAGCCTCTACATTGATGACTTTATGGTATTCAAAGAACTGCGGCAAATCAATCGTGATTTTAATATCTTTATCCTTTATCAATCTTCCTTCTTCTTCAAAATAAAGATTCAAAGCCTCAAGAATATTATCTTTTAATTGATGTAAATCCCTGCCAGTTGTGGCAACCGGATACTTTGCGGCATAAGAAGAATACCCTGTCGTGGTACATTCTACTATCATTTCTGTTTTATTCATCACTATCATTAAAATCAATTATACCGCAAAGATACGAATTGAGAGGGATACCGTATTCCTCAAAATGAAGATGCTTTTTTTTGATTTTAATCAAGAATTTTCATCAGAAATTTTGAAACCTATTTCTTCCAAAGCCTTCCTCGCTTCAAATGGTTTTAATGTTCCGAGAAGTAATTTCTTATTATTCTTAAAGACGATCTGAATTCCTTTATCACCTCCCAAAATAATTGCTTTATCTTTCATCGAATCCCCATATCTGATGCCCCATCCGAGATATTCACCCATAGCATCATATTCTCTGATGTAGGCTTCGGAAATATCTCCCAATGATAACTTTTTTATTCTCAAATTAAGAGGAAAAAATCGGTAATAAATACCATCTTTCTTTATAACGGTTTTTAGATTCCCAAAAAAAATGGAAGATGTTATTATGAGCATAGCTATCATCACTATTGTATCTACATAATTTGGAGCAGGATTATTCCCAAATTGATGTCCTAATATCACCTGCCAGATGAATCCAAAAATAAATATTACATCTATGATTATACATATCATGTATATCCACCATTGCTTGAATCTTTGTGTTTCTGAAAATAATATTTCTCTCATTTTTTATGGAATTCAAGATTCAAGATTAAGAAATCTTCTGGCAATAACCTCATGCTTCAAAGGTGCGAAGTTCCTTCGAGGTATTATTCCCAATGAAAGCTAATCTTCCTTCTTCTTTTTCTTCTTTATTATTAATTTAATAAAATAAAAAATGAGACCTACTATAAGACCGCATATCGCACCACCAAGTAATGCCCTTTCACCATTATCTAATTCCATTATTATAAAATTTTAATTCAAAATATTCCCAATAAAAACTTCGCATCTGCCAAAAAAGATCAAAAATAGCGTAACCATCCCAAAGCTTTGCGTAACATTCCTCAAAGATAGCGTAACATTGTTGATAAATAGCGTAACAAGGTTAAAGAATAGAGTAACATTTATCGAAAATAGCGTAACAAAGTTGAAGAAAACAGTCATTTACCTGCGTACTCTTACTCTGATTATGCCCCCTTGTAATGGATTAGTGGATACAACTACTACATTGGCGAATCCCTTGCCCATCAAGAGTTCTCCATGTCCCGGAATAGTGATTCCAATGCCCTTTTTCTTCTTCCCTTTGTGGACAATTACGGGGTCTCCTGTCATATTTACCATTGTTGAGCCGAGAACGATGTGTTGAAGTTGCTTATTCTTACCAATCGGCACAGAACTTATCTGATCTTTCTCCTTAGCAGGCGCATCGGAGGTTACAAAACCATATAATCCCAGCCATCTGCCATCATCAGGATGACGAGTTTGAAGGAAATTCGCGAATTTATGAATGTTGATTTCCGGAGTCGCCATGTCTTTATTTCTTTCCGAAGTTTCGAGCATGGCATCAAGATTCAATTGGAAGGCATCATCCTTCAAATCTTCAGCATCAGTAAGTGCCAGCGCGATAGTCGCCATCACATATCCCTTAGCCACTAAGTAAGGATCTATAATACATGGATCGGGGGCAAAGGTGAGATAATATTTATTGATAGCCCTGAATAATGCAATCTGGTCAGCCTGCTTTGTCGGGAAATTAACAGCTCCGGTGCTGCTGAAATCAATGCCAAATAAGCCACCATCCTTGAAATTCGGAGACAGGAGGATTTTCAATTCCTGCGCAATGCCACGGGAGACGGTATTTGTAGCATCTAAGGTCTTATAAAAGCAGGAGTTATTATATTCTTTCAAGGAAATCTTAGAGTCATTATTTTCTTCATGCACCAGAGCATCAAGCGTGCTGTTGTAATCTGCATTTACATCAATTTCTTGCGCAATAATAAAGTCATAACACTCGCCGGAAGTGCCGTCAGCAAGGACTTTTGCCCTTATTGCCTTGTATAAATTTGATTTGCCTTGTGTCGTGGTCGGTAATACTATTTCCATGTCTTTAATTTTCTTGTTTAATATTATTCTATCAAGGCAAAGAAACGAATTAAAGCGGTGTTTGAGGAATTACCTGTTGTATAGAATGGAAATATCCTTGAGGGTGTCTGTAAAATTGAAGGTTTTATATAAGGTATCCGTAGGGAAATTATAGACATTGAGATTCTTTGCATTTGCCACAAAAATTTGCTGGTTAAGAGAATCGAATTTCATGGCAGAAGCCGCAGCAACCGTGGCAAAGGGATTCAACGAACCGAAGTTCCTGGTATTAAATATATAGACTTGGTTTTGCATACCTATCAGGTAATAAATAGTGCTGATTTGGGTAACGCTGAATATCTTTTCGGAAGGCAATGTAACGGGCACTGTGGTGCGGTTGTCCGGAATATCATATATCATCACGTTTCCGATGCCATTATTGTTGGTGAATATCATGAGGCTGTCACTGTTGATGGAGAACATTGCGACTATATCCTGGTTAATGACGATGTTCTGGAAAGCCGCGCCGGTAGCGAGGTAATAGACATTCAGGGCTACGCCATATCCTGAAATATTTCGCTGCTCGGCATAAAGATATTGGCTGTCAGAAAACAAAGTATGGGGATAAGTTCCGGAAGCTGTGTTAGCCGTGTAATTGATATTTCCGGCATTATCGAAGCCATTGATAACATTGTCGTATTTGGCAAGGAAATTTTTAGAATCATTGCTGTACACCCTTTCAAACGTGGGGAATCCGTTATTGGTCGCAGGCACATTCCAGCTAAAAGTATTTGTATTTAGGTTAATGCAATTGAAGTTTCCTGAATAAATTCCGGTGGTGAATAAAGATTGGTCAGCCGAGGAAATAGCTGCGTTAGAAAAATCACCAGTGAGGGCAATAACCTGGGAAATAGTGTTGGCGGAATCGAGCTTCCAGACCTTTGTATTGGCACTATTGCTGCCGGTCACGACATAGATGGCTTCTCTCTTTAAAGGCAGGGCATTGAGCATAATTTCCTGGTATCCGATAGCGAGATTAGTACCATCATAAGCAGAAATCTGGAGGTAATATATGCCTGATGGAAGGCTTGTATTGGTCATTGTATATGTCGTGTTGATATTCATCGGACTGCCTGTAACGGTAAGGGATTGGGTAATATCTATCGCGACATAATTTGAATTAACCATGTTCATTTTTACGAATTGTAAAGAAGAATTAAAGGTAATCGTCGCAGTAACCTTGATGCTTTGCCCCACAGTGAATGTTTGTCCGGAATAGGGCGATGAAAAGGTGATGACAGGCTCGCTGGTGTCCTTCTTTTTGCAGGAATAAATCATCATCACCGCGATGGCAAAGGTTGATAGAAACAGGAATTTTACTCTCATATATAAATAGTTTATTGTTAAATTAAGAAGGCACAAAGTTACAGATTCTATAGTAAAATTAATCTCTCTTTAAACCTTTAATTTGGAGAATAATCATAAGGATAAATAACGAAAAGATGAAAAGGTTAATAGTAAGTTTAGGGTTAATGATAAGCAGCAGTTTGATGTCAGGACAATCTGCCCAACCCTCATCAAATATACCCGCAAGAGATGCGGGACCCACTGCCCAGTCGGCGGAAGTAATAAAGAATTATCGGGATCAATTATATCATGCCACCCCTGCCGGCGACCGATTTGCAAATCGGGAATTAAGGCATCATTTAAGGCAACTAAATCGGGCAGAAAGGCATCTAAGAAGAGAGTTGCGACGCCTCCGTCGGGAGCGAGCGGGGCATCCGATAGGAAGATAGTTTAGAGAGTGTTTCATTTTGTTAGAGGGTTGCGAGAATTCGTAGCCCTTTTTTTATTTTTAGAAGCCACGAATTTCACAAATAGATTATGTTATTCGCGGCTTCCTCTTTCCCTTTGAATACTTACTTTTGCAACCTTAAATAATAGATAAACAATATGGATTTTCTTTCACCGGAATTGAATGCTTACATCGAATCTCACACCAGGGAAGAGTCTGACATTCTTAAAAAATTAAACCGCGAAACGTATCTCAAGATGATGATGCCAAGAATGCTTTCAGGGCATCTGCAAGGGCAGGTATTAAGGATGTTGAGCATGATGATTAAACCCAAAAACATCCTTGAAATAGGCACCTTCACGGGGTATTCAGCGATATGTTTGAGTGATGGATTGCAGGAAGGCGGGATGCTGCATACCATTGATATTAATGAAGAATATTCAGAGATAATAAACAGGTATTTCAAGGAAGCGAATGTCGAAAGCAAGATCAAAAGATATGTCGGCAATGCATTGGATATTATTCCGACGATTAATGAAACATTCGACCTGGTTTTTATTGATGCCGATAAGGATAACTACTCCAATTATTTCGACCTTGTGATTAATAAAGTGCCCAAGGGCGGATACATCTTTGCAGACAATGTCCTCTGGAGTGGCAAAGTGCTGGAAAGCCCGCAGGACATGGATATTGACACCAAAGCTATCGTGGAATATTGCAACAAAATTCAAGCCGACGAGCGTGTCGAGAATGTTTTATTCCCAATAAGAGACGGCATCATGGTGGCTCGCAAAATTGTTTAAGATATGAGTAAATTTACTGCGAGATTCAAGAGCTTTTCGAAGCTGGATTATTTCTATTTATTGACAGGCATTGCTTGTGTGGCGATAGGTGTCGAAAAGATTCTTGATAAGGGACAGCTTTGGAAGATAGCCGTGGTGTTTGGCATCGGGATTATTATTCTTTTCGTAACTTATAAACGGTCTTCCAAATAATTTCACTCCGATTCGGAGGATACTAAGATTGATTAGAATATTATTCATCATCGTCTTGTTGCAGCTCCCCAAAAAGGTCGCTATCACAAGACGATGAAATAAAAGAATTATTTACGATACATCATCAGGAAGCATTTTGACAAGATAAATGGTATAATGCGTACTGCTTTTATCTGAAATATTCAATGGAAAAAACAAGGGATAATAAAGGTCCTTAGTGAACTTAGCGAAGGCTTTATTAATAATCGTGGTATGTAGTTGCATATCGCCTGTAACATCAGAAATTCCCTTGTCGCCATTGGCATCAATTCTCCCCTCAACTATGTCTATCGGCAGAAGTGTGACAGAATCGAAGACCGTAAAAGTAATGTCCGAACCGCTACCTATTGTATAATAATAATAACCCCAGAGTTTCAGACGAACCCGTTTGGCAGCTTCGGTCTTTAACAGAATAAAAAACAAGTCTGCCTCTGCCATCATTACTTTAATTAATTGGTCAACTTTTACATTCAAATCCTTGATGGTTTTCAATTGTACCATGTATGCCGCTTCATTGGAATTACTGATTTTTGTTCGATTCAGCAATCCATCATTTACGAGGATCAATTCCGCTCTCGTAGGATAAACCATTGCCGCTCCACCAGCGTTTGTTCTATTCAAATCTCCATTAATTAATTTCTTGCCGAAGGTATTAATTCTTGCAATAGTATTCAACAAAGGAACCGTGCTTTTATTCACAGGCTGCCCATAATACGCTCTATCCGATTCCTTGAATAAAGTGGTAGTAAACGTAGGACCAATCAAGCGTTTAATACCGAAGTTAAATACACGATAAAATTGGGAATAGGTAATTTGAGCAACTTCCTCGAAGGCATTGGTATTAACTTTCGATTGAACTTTCATCGCAGTCAGCCTGTTTAATTCGGTAATTGCATCACCATATTCCCCTTCAAGAGTATCTAATAAATTACTTGTGTCTATGGAATAAATATTTACTGTTCCAGGATAGTTTTTTTTAGCTTTGTTATCGGTCAAAAAACTTTTCCGTTGATCATGTGTTTCAGGCACTTGCTTTATTATTTGCATTAAATATAATTGTATGAATTAATTTAAGATTGTTTTAAGGACCTTTTTTCTGGGAATATTTTCATTTTGAATAATAGCTATTACTCCAAATTTTAACAAAGGAACGGGCTGAAAAGAACTTTTCTGTCCGTTCCTTTCCAACGCATCGAACCAAAAACTTATACCCAAGCCATTCCAATAGAAAGAAACAGGGTAAAAAGTTATACCCAAGTCATCCCAATGGAAAGAGGCGAGGTAAAAAGTTCTACCCAAGCAATTGCCATCCATAGCAGAGAGCCAAAAAGTTACAACCGGAGCTTTTTTAGGGATTTGTTTTTCCTGAAAAGTTGTACCCAAAAGACTATATTCTATAGATGAAAAGAATTTTGAAAAAAGTATAAAAAGATTCACTTCGCAAAATTAGTAATAAAATAAATAGCAGCGATGTAATAGAAAGTGGTATGTTGGGAAATCATTTTTTCTTTCATCCTTTTATGCTACCGACCTTTTTGGGGCGGTGCAATAAAAGGATGATTGTTTTAAGAGCCTCACCCCTTGCCCCTCTCCCAAGGAGAGGGGGACGTTGCCGTTACGAAGTGTTTATTTCTTTCATCGTAGTGTGATAGCGACTTTTTAGGAGCTGCAACACGACGATGATGAAGATAATTAGGAATTAAAAATTAGGAATTAGGAAAAGTGTACACCTAATTCCTAATTTATAATTTATAATTTTTTTCGTAGTACTTGCAGATGCCGGTAATGCCGCATTCAGGGCACTTTGGCTTGCGGGCAAGGCATACATAACGACCGTGCAGGATAAGCCAATGATGGGCAATAGGGATTTTATCTTTGGGTAGGTGATGGACCAACTGGTCTTCGGCAGCTCGCGGGGTCTTGGCATTTATGGTGAGACCAATGCGCGCCGCTACTCGGAAAACATGCGTATCCACAGGCATACTGGCTTGATTGAAGACCACCGAGGCAATGACATTGGCGGTCTTTCTGCCTACGCCGGGGAGCTTTTGTAATTCGTCCACATCGGCGGGAACAACGCCTCCGAAATCATGGACGAGCATCTTCGCCATGCCTACCAAATGCTTGGCTTTATTGTTTGGATAACTGATAGATTTGATGTATTGAAAAACTTCTTCCTGGGTGCTCGCTGCCATGACTTCGGCAGTGGGGAAAGCCTTGAATAACGCGGGCGTCGTCATGTTCACACGTTTGTCGGTGCATTGCGCAGAGAGGATGACGGAGACTAATAATTGATAGGGGTTATCATAGATTAATTCGGTCTCGGCAATGGGGCGGTGCTCTGTGAAATAGGTGATGAATTTTTGATAGCGTTCTTCTCTTTTCATGGGGAATTGTTAATCGTTATTCCTTAATTGGAAATCGTTAATGGTAACGAAAACTATCTTGTTTCTTCTAATTCGGCGAAGACTCTATTTACGATTCCATTGACTGGTGGATGCAGTTTTGCGACTGTTACTTTTATCTTTTCAATCTCTGGAATCTGTTGCATCAATGCATCTGATATTCTTTTGGCGACATGTTCAATCAGCCTGGATTTAATTGACATTTCTTCTCTCACAATGTCATAAATGATAACGTAGTCCACTGTTTCATTAAGATTGTCAGAGATGGAAGGTTTTGATAAATCAAGTTCTATCACAACATCTATTTCGTAATTAGTTCCTATCTTTTGTTCTTCGTCTGTGCAGCCATGAAATGCGTATAGTTTGATTCCATGAACCCCTATTTTTCCCATATATTAATGATTATTAGAAGGTGAATCCAATCCTTATTATAGGATTGGAATAAGGTGAGTAAACATCTGGATTAATGTCCCACAAAACCATGAAATTTACGAAAGCATTTCGACCAATCGGTTGGCTGAAGCCCGCACCTACCAGAGGATTGTTGGTGGTTACCCTTTGCAGTTCACCTGATAATGCATTTGGTTCTTCAAGATTTAAGACTTCATATTCTGCATAGGCAAAGAAGTTTCTGAAGACATAATCTTTCGCAAATAATCTTCCTCCGTAAATGTTGGTATTGTAATTAATTCCAGAATAAAAATCTGTAAAACTGTAATACATATATGTAAGCCCAACTCCTACGGAGAAATTATTGGTAAGCCTATATCCAACCAAAGGGGAGATTTCTAACACTGTTTCGTCTCCGAATTGAGCACCGAAACTTCCACCGAAATATACTCTCTTTGAATCGTCCATACCTTCCTGTGCCTTACCCGAAGGTATCATTATGAAGAATAGCAGCAGTATGAAAAGGTACTTAATTAATTTAGATTTTACTGACATGATATTGTTATTATATTGGGTACAAAATTAACAAGAATTTGAGACATTGAAATTCATTAACGTAATTATTTGCAATTTTGTGGCTTAAATAAAACTTAAATTTCACAGACTATGAATTTTATTATAACGGGAGCCAGCAGTGGCATCGGGTACCAAACGGCATTGGCAATTGCAAATGATAAACGACATACTATCATTGCTGTGTCAAGGAACAAAGAAAAACTTGATGCTCTTTCCATTGAAGCAAAAATAGTTAATCCTAATAGTAATCTTATTCCTTTGGTATATGATATCAGTCCGGATATTGAGAATAATGATCTTCTGGTATTTGCTAAAAAGGAATTGGGAAATGTGGATGTTCTTATTAATAACGCAGGATTATTGATTAATAAGCCTTTTAAAGAACTTACTATTTCTGATTTTGAAAGTGTATATAAAATCAATGTTTTCGGGGTGGTCAAGACGATACAATCTTTATTGCCGGTGATGGGCAATCCGAATACGCATATTGTCAATATCGGCAGCATCGGTGGTGTGGAAGGCAGCATGAAGTTCAAAGGATTGTCGGCATATAGTTCAAGCAAAGGGGCTTTGGCAATTTTGACTGAATGTATGGCTGAAGAGTTTAAAGAGATGAATATTTCGGTGAATTATCTTGCCTTAGGCTCTGTTCAAACAGAAATGTTTTCGGAAGCCTTTCCTGGAAGCCGTGCCCAGGTTAAACCAAAGGATATGGCAAAGTATATTGTTGAGTTTGCCATAAATGGAGCTGACTTTATGAATGGGAAGATTATCCAGGTTTCTAAATCCACTCCATAGACTGATTTTTGTTAAATTTCGTTAAAAAATAAAGCCTCGGATTACTCCGAGGCTTTCGTGGGAACTACTGGGCTCGAACCAGTGACCCTCTGCTTGTAAGGCAGATGCTCTGAACCAACTGAGCTAAGCTCCCTTTTTTGGGACGGCAAATATAGATAAATTTTTATTAAACAAACATATTATCTGAATTCATTTTTATTTTTGCATCCATAATTAAGAAATTACCACCATGAAAACTCTAATTCTTGTACGTCATGCGAAAGCGACTAAATCAATGTTTAATATTGAAGACATTGATCGCCCTTTGATTGAAAAGGGCATTCAGGATACTTATTCCATGAGTCATTGGCTGAAGATGCATAAATATATTCCTGATTTGATTATTACCAGTCCAGCGGTGCGGGCTTATGGTACGGGGATGATTATGGCAAGGATTCTTGACTATCCTGTAAATAATATTAAGATTACTTACAGCCTTTATGAACAGGGGGAAGAGGGGTATGTGGATGTTTTATTGTCTATTAAAAACGAATATAAAACGGTGATGCTTTTTGCTCATAATCCTGATATTACAAACTTTGTGATGAGCCATTGTGAGAGATTCAATGAGGATATTCCTACTACTGGAGTTATCGGGCTTGACCTGAAGATAAAAGCGTGGGACGAGATTCAGGATTGTAAAGGAACTCTAAAGTTCTTTGAATTTCCAAAGTAATTCCTTATGGAAAATCAAGACCACCTGGCATATTTCAAAAGCCCGATTGGGGTCATTGAACTAACTGGTTCTATGGATGGAATTTCGTCTTTGATATTTATTGATGAGGAGAAGACTTCGGAGCTTGTTGACTTGCCCGTTTTGATTGAGGGAATGGCTCAAATCGAGGAGTATTTTTTGGGTAAGAGGAAACATTTTGATTTGAAATTGGATATTCATGGTACCGAATTTCAGAGGAAGGTCTGGAATAAATTAATGGAGATTCCATATAGCCAGACTATCTCTTATCTTCAATTAGCGAAGCGAATAGGCAATGTCAAAGCGATCCGTGCGGTAGGTACTGCTAATGGCAGGAACCCGCTATCCATCATCATTCCATGCCATAGGGTGATTGGGAGTAATGGAGATTTGACGGGATATGGAGGTGGTTTGTGGAGGAAGGAATGGTTGCTGAAACATGAAAGTCAATCAGGAACTATGAATTACGAATTGGAATTCCCGCCTAATTCTTGATTATCACGAGCTTTCCTTTGGCTACAATTCCGGTATTATTAATTACTTCCCAAAGGTAGATTCCATTGCTCAATTGAAGGCTAATAGTCTCCTTCTCAAAGGCATCCATCTTCAAAGAGCCTGTGAGATCGGCACAAAGCGCGACGACATTCGGGTTCTTTCTGCCTAATTCCAAAAGCCCGGCACCAAAGCCCGAGCGGGTATCTTTCTTTTCTGTAAAGGTGAATTTATTAGCCATAATATTAAATAATGTTGGGGCAAACTTATAAATCGGAGAGGAAGTTTTGAAGGAATTAAGAACAAAAGAACATTGAACATTTGAACAATCGAAGTGTGGGAAGTCGTATGCACTTCGTTTGTTCAAATGTTCAATGTTCTTTTGTTCTTAATTCTTATTTCAGAAATTGATTTTGACCCTCTTTATTCGCAGTGTTTAATTTTCGAGGAATAACTTTAAAGATAAGCCCTACCTGAACTAATGATTGAGCTATTCCTCCTTCAATATAAACTCCCATAAAACTTGAAACGAAACGGCGGTA
>Ga0206829_10297_pt1 | contig 15466 bp, 9 predicted proteins | sample Alteio_BWOrgCont_75_FD_152862 | JGI IMG/M metagenome (GOLD analysis project Ga0206829, IMG submission 152862) | Enriched cells from forest soil in Barre Woods Harvard Forest LTER site, Petersham, Massachusetts, United States -... | ecosystem: Environmental > Terrestrial > Soil > Temperate forest >... | reverse complement strand
AGTCAGCCAACCAGTTGCATAAGCCGTTTATTCACATGAATAAGTCAGTCATTCACGTGCATGAGTCATTTATTCATGTGAATAAGTCAGCCAACCAGTTGCATGAGCCGTTTATTCACGTGAATAAGTCAGTCATTCACGTGCATAAGTCAGTCATTCACGTGCATAAGTCAGCCATTTATGGGAATAATTCATTCATTTTTTCTTTTTCTTGATTCATTCCTCGTTTTATGACAGTACCTTTTTTAAGGTACTGCAATAAAACGAGGAGGAGTATTATATAAAATCTGATTCCTCTTATTGTATTTAACATTTATTTCAAACTTTTGTAACTTTTAAAAAAAGTCTTCGTAATAGTAATCTCAACCCAATAATTTAATTAACATCAATCATTATGAGTAATCACTACAAAACCGTTAAATCGGCATGCCTTGCTGTTGGAATGACCTTCCTGACAGTCTGTATCCTTTTAGGGATACCAACCAAAACTTTTGCGCAATCATGTAACGTTTCCGCTGGCGGAAACCAGAGCATGTGTGCCAATGACTTACCAATTCAACTTTACGGAGACGCTGAAACGTCGAACCCCGTATTTAGTTGGAGCACTAACGGAGACGGGACCTTTGATGACGCATCAAGCCCAACTCCTTTCTACACTCCGGGACCGAATGATGTAGCCAATCAGGGAGTCCAGCTAACATTGTCAGTCACCTGTGATGCCGGTTCTTCGAGCGACATCATGACGCTGGCTATTATCTCAAATCCGAACCCTATAATTTCGGGAGGAATAACGGTTTGCCTTGGCAGCACCATTGATGCCGGCGCCGGTTATGATTCTTATTTCTGGCAATGGAATGGCGATCAGAATTTTTCGGGAGGTACCGGAACCAGCGAAACACAGGCTATTTCAGGCAGCGACACCTACTATCTCACGGTGGGGCTTGATGGCTGCTATGGCTACACCTCGACTTACATTATCGCTGAAGGAGGGACGTTTAATTTCGTATCCAGCGGTGCGCCGTATTGCGAAAGCAGTACCATTGATTTTTCATTGGATGGCACGAATCCGTATGACATGTACCAGATGTATCTGGATGGAAATATTTATGGAAGCCCTTATCTGCCCGACCCGAATGGAGGTTCGATTGATTTCGGAAACCAGCTATGGGATGCTGGGACTTATACTGTCAGCAGCTATTATTGCAATACCTTGATGAATGGTTCTTATACTGTGACACAAGATCCAAATCCTGTTATTATCGGAGGTCCTGTGGTATGTCTTGGCAGCACTATTGATGCCGGAAGCGGTTATGATTCTTACTTTTGGCAATGGAATGGCGACCAGAATTTTGACGGAGGCACCGGCACTGACGAACTTCAGGAAATCCCTGGCAGCGATACATATTATCTTACTGTAGATCTTAATGGCTGCTATGGTTATGCTTCCACATACATCATTGCCGAGGGAGGGACTTATAATTTCAGCGCGAGCGGTGCAGCATTCTGTGATGGAAACACCATAGATTTTTCGTTGGATGGCACGAATCCTTTTGACATGTATCAACTATATTTGGATGGAAATAGTTATGGAAGCCCTTATCTTCCTGATCCAAACGGAGGTTCGATTGATCTCGGAAACCAGACTTGGGATGCAGGCACCTACACCGTCGCCAGCTATTTTTGCAATACTTCTATGAATGGAATTACAACTATCGTTCAGGGACCTGAAGCAGGCATTACACCAGATGGACCAACGACCATTTGCAGCAGTCAGGGCTATGTAGTTTTTAATGCATCTCCAGGGGGGAATAATTATTCCTATAGCTGGACTACTCCCGATAATTATACTACTTCAAATCCTTATTGCTGGGCAAATGAAACCGGATTATATTCAGTCGTCGTAACAGATCAAAATAGCGGATGTACAAGTTCTACCACACAAGGCTTTGTGGTAAATACTTCACCTACACCATCCATTGCTGCGAGTGGTGCAACTACTTTCTGCGCGGGCGGTTCTGTAATATTGGATGCAGGCACTTATTCTTCATATACCTGGAGTTCCAACAGCACTTCACATTCAATAACTGCAAACACATCAGGAACTTATTCAGTTTCTGTAACAGATGGAAATGGATGCACCGGGACAGCTTCAAGTTCAGTAACAGTGAATGCTTTACCATCACCGACAATCACTGGTGCACCAACATTCTGCCAGGGAACTACTGATATATTGGATGCAGGTTCTTACACTTCTTATCATTGGAATTCAGATGCTACGACACGTTCAATAAATGTCGCTACTACCGGAACATATTCCGTATCTGTAACAGATAATAATGGATGCAGCGGGGTATCTACAAAATCTGTTTCTGTAACTTCTTTCTTGAACCCTGTAATCACGGGTATTTCATCTGCATGCAGCGGCACTGCTATTTCATTGGGAATCTCATCTCAATATTCAACATATAACTGGAGCAATGGTTCCACAACTTCAAGTGCTTCGGTTTCCACTACAGGAACTTATTATGTAACCGTTACCTCTGGAACTTGCAATGGTTCTGCCCATTATAGCGTTTCATTCCTCTCCTCCCCTACTCCGATTATTTCCGCTATGGGCATTTCAACATATTGCTCAGGGTCAGGAAGTGTTACACTAAGTTCAAATTCCTTTCCTGCCTATCATTGGAATACCAATGCCACAACCGGATCCATAGTTGTAACGCAAGGCAACTCGGGAACCTATTCGGTTACAGTTTCAAGTTCTAATGGATGTACCGGAAGCAGTTCTATCGTGGTGAGTTCAGCATGTAATACCCCTCTAATTGCAGCAACTCCAACGACAAATATTGCAGCCACCTCTGCCATGGCAAACTGGATTCTTCCGACCTGCTATTATGGATTTACAATCAGGATCAGCAAGCACAATCTGAATAATTGGACAAGTTATAATTTAAGCACTAATTCCCATTATTCATTTTCACAATTAACAAAAAACACATCTTACGATTGGCAAATCAGAACCAATTGTAATGCATCATTATCCAATGTTTCTTCGTGGAGCGCCATTCAAACCTTCACCACAGCAGCAAGATTAGAAGATGGTGAAACGGAGTCATTTGGTACTTCCTTCAATACCTTTCCTAATCCCGCAACGGATCAATTGAATATTGTTTTCAATTCTGATAATGAGGAAGGTTATGTCATTCGACTTATGGACATTACAGGTCGGATTATCACTTCTGCCAATGGAAATTCAGTCGTTGGAGAGAATCAATATCAAATGAATCTTTCGCAAGTATCGAAAGGAGTTTATATGGTCGTTCTTCAAAATGGCACAGGCTTAATTCAAAACAAGATTATAGTACAATAAAGATATTATTCAGTTCTAAAAGAAAACCTCTCGATTAAATATCGGGAGGTTTTTTATTTAGTAAAACCAAGTTATACCTTCTTGGAAATCATAAGGGTGTTTTGTAATGGGAAAAGGAAGTTTAAAGCGGGGAAAAGGGGAATGCGAGATACTATTGAGATAGTGCGGGATACTATTGCAATAGTATCCGACCTAAGGTTTTTAAGCTATGAATAAGAGCATTTAAGTCTAAAAAGAAGTTTGAAGCATTCTAAAAATATCCTTAGATATCTTTTATAATTAGACTTCTTTCATAATTCAAAAACTCAAATTGAACTTTATCTCAATAAATCCTCAATCTCCCTTTCGATTCCCTGACTTGGAGTGCGGGCATTTGTAGAAACAATATGTCCTTCTTTATCTATCAATATACATTGCGGCAAATTGCGTATATTGTATAAATTACTGAAGTCATCCTGCTTGTTTTCCAAGGCAGGAAGCCACTGCTCGCCCTCAATTTTGAATTCCTTGACATTCTTTTCCCACTCTTCTTTTTTAGTATCCAGGGAGATGTATATTAATTCAACATTCTTGTTGGAAACATACGTCTGAAGGGCAGCCAGAGAATTCATTTCATTCAAAGAAGGCACATTAAATGACGACAATAAAACAATATAGACCACCTTCCCTTTGTAGGCTGCAAGAGACTTTTGTTTACCATGCTGATCTTTGAAAACAAAGTCTGGAGCTGGTGCGCCTTTGATTAATTTCAGATAATCTTTATACTTTTCTTCCACTGTATTAAGGCAGGAAGTATCAGGTTTTGAATGCTTAAAATCATTAACCAGAGAGTCCATAGCTTTAGTGTTTTCGGTCTGTGTAAGGAAGGCTGAACAAAGAATCCGACCAAGCATGACATCCTTCACAATGCCCGTGAAATGCTGCTTTGCGAGACGGTATTGATGAATATTGATGAACTCTAACGAAGAATCCCTGAAGAATTTATCAGCAAGGTATTCCGGCATCTGGTCACTCAAATAGTTATCCAAAAAACGGAAGTAATAAGCCGAATGAATTGCAGCAGTATCGTTGACGGATACCTGGATATTTGATTTTAGATTCTCAAACAAATCAGGATCAAGCCCCCTTGGTACAATACGAGTTTTTAGATTAAGAAACCAATAAAAACTCGAATCAGGACCGAGGCTTTCTCCTGCTAAAAGACGCTCTTTGAAATGTGTTTTCAGATAAGAATATTGTTCATTGGCAATGTCATAAGAATAATCGGTATGGAAGTAATTTCTCAGCCTTTCAAAATCAATATCCTTAGAGAGTTTATCCAATTTCTCATTCTCCCTTCTGATAACACTGTCACATAAAAAATAAAAGTCCGAAGGCTTCATCTTTTTATACTCTTTTCTATGCGGTCTAAAAGGATTATCTGAAGTAGATTTGTTGAAATATTTTTCGGCAAGGTAATTATTAATCTCTGCACCTTTACCTGTGAATCGCGCATTGTAATTCGCTGACAAGAAATCCAAAACGACATGCAAACTATCTCCCGGAGAAAGATACAAATGAATAATCGTGTTGTCAAGAATCAATTCATAAGGCAGAGATTCCTTTACATTAATTGAGAAATAAAAACTATCAGGAATAGTATCTTTCTTGGGGTAATAAAAGTTGCGATTAGTCTTGGAAGAAGAGCAAAAGTTTCTAAGCTTTGCGATGCTTATATGTTCATTAACCCTATATTTATCGGGCAAAGATGACTCTACCCTTCCTGTGATAACCACATTCTTCTCTTGAGCGAATATCAGTAAATTAAATGAGGAAAGGAGAACTGCCAAGAGAAGTTTATTTATCATATAATCCCTTATTTAAAATTGGTTTTGAGGAACTCTACAGCGATTCCATGAGCTTCCTTTGCCATCATCTCTTCAAAATGAGGATTACTGGGATTCGCAAAAGCGTGATCGGCATCATAACGTTTCACTGTGAGTTGCTTGCCTGCGGCTTTCATGTCCTTTTCGAATTGACTGACCACTTCGGGAGTGATATATTTATCTTTATTCGCAAAGATGCCAAGCACAGGAGCATTCAGTGTTTTCAGCTTATCCACACTCTTTTCAGGCATCCCGTAATACATCACACATCCTTTCAATTGCTTGCCAGCTATCAATGAAGCCTGTAGCGACCACGCACCACCCATACACCAACCTATTGTTTGAATCTTGGCATTCTTGCCGGCATATTCGATAGCACCCGAAAGAATAGCTTTTGCACGTTCATCTGTCAATGATTTCATACACTCCTGTGCTTTATCAGGAGTGTCAGCCACTTTGCCATCATACAGATCCACGGCAATGATATTTATATTACCCAAATCATCTTGTAATGTAACCGCCTCCTGTTTGATATAATCATTCAATCCCCACCATTCATGGACTACGATTAAATAGTTATCAGTGGGCTTTTCAGCCTTCACTTCATAAGCATTAGTTGACTTACCGTCTGAGGTTTTATAAGTAATCATCTTTCCTTTCTTAGAGTCGAAATGGAAAGGGATCGGAGAAGGATGCAAAGCAGCAAAGCTTGGATCATTTCCAAGCATTGCAAATTGCTGGGTAGAAGTCATTGCGCAGCACGAAGGCGTCTGCGCCTGAGTCTTGAAAAGACTTGAGATAAAGATTGCTACAAACAGTAGCATGGTCTTGGTTGTGGTTTCTTTTTTCATTGTAATACTTATTAATTATTTTATTTTGTCGATAAATTTAATGCAGCAAAGATAATTAAAAGGGAGGTAATTTCAGACCTCAATTAGGGATATTAAATTAATAGTACATGACTGAAAAATATCCGGCATGGCATTTCGTGAGCGCGAAGTGGCATGCCGGAAACATTTTATCATACTTCGTGAGCGCGAAGTGGCATGCCGGAAACATTTTATCGCACTTCGTGAGCACGAAGTGGCATGCCGAAAACATTTTATCATACTTCGTGAGCACGAAGTGGCATGCCGAAAACATTTTATCATACTTCGTGAGCGCGAAGTGGCATGCCGAAAACATTTTATCGCACTTCGTGAGCGCGAAGTGGCATGCCGGAAACATTTTATCGTACTTCGTGAGCACGAAGTGGCATGCCGAAAACTTTTTATCGTACTTCGCGAGCGCGAAGTGGCATGCCGAAAACATTTTATCGTACTTCGTGAGCACGAAGTGGCATGCCGAAAACATTTTATCATACTTTGTGAGCGCGAAGTAGCGTTAATGATTAAATACTTCAATAAAGAAATAGCAGGCTATCAAGATCATTGAATATATTGACAACACAGAAATCGAGAAATATTCTGAAGGCTTGATTTTGAGGAAATAATAATTGTATAATAACAGGATTAATTTCTCGGAGAAATAAGCCACCACAGTCCCCATAGCAACTCCAATGATGCCAAAGTATTGAAGAAAAAATAAACTGAATGAAACATTTATGATGATTTCTAAGAAGGCAGCCAGCATGATGATTCTTGTCTTTCTTAATCCGATTAAGATGGTTTGAGGGAATACCATTCGGCTTATTATCAATAGTAAGAATACATTGAATACCCTTGCGCTGTCAATGAATTGGGAATTGAATACTATCGGGTAAATCCACTTGCTGGTTAATAATAAAACAAAAGTAATGGGGAATAAAATATGCATTAATCTTGTCGAACGTCGCTTGATTTCAGACAATGAATTTTTTAATTCTCCAGAAGAAAAAATAGGTACTAAAGCTACACTCATCGCATTCGCCATTAACAAAGTGAACGGTAATTCTCTTGCTCCGAACCGGAAGATTGCAAAGACATTCGGCGGGAAGTTTTTGGATACTATAATGCCATCAATATAATCTGCCGAGCCACTGAATAAAGTCGAGATCATCAATGGAAAGGCAAGGTACAAATGAGATTTTATCTGTTCAAAATTGATTTGGAATAATGAATTGCGGAAGAGAAGTGATGCCAGAATTAATAATTTTATTATTGCAATTCCAATCAATCCAAAAAGACTCATCTCAATGGAATATCCGAAGAATATCGGTGCTACAACGAAGAGGACCTGTAAGGAATAAACAATGATTCCGTAAGAGATTATTTTTTTTGATTCTTTTCTTAATAAAAAGATATGTTCATTTAGAAAGGTGGGGGTATTGAGGAATATATAAATGATGGCTAAGTTGTAGTATGGAATATCTTTACCTTTGGAAAACCAATTGATAATTTCTGACTTGAATGCAATCCCCAAAAAGATGATTATTACATTGAAAAGGCAGACCAATAAAAAGGAATTGAAGAAGAAAGAAGTCTTACCGATTTCCATTCTAAATAAGGAAAGCATAGAGTTCATTAACCCAGATATCCAGAAAAATGTAAAGGTTCCTGAAAGAAGCATCAATGTTTCATAACTCCCAATTTCATTGATGCTTAGACTACTCTTGGTAAATAATACACCCGTCAAAAGTAATGCGAAGGACCTGAACAGTTGGAAGAACTGATAGCTATTCACATGATTTAATAAGTTTAAAAGTTTAGGAAATTTCAAGAGGAAATATTTATTTGGGGAATGGAATATGAATGAACCTGGTTATGAATCATGTCGGCAAAACTAAAGAAAATAAAGATTCTGTTTTTTTAATAACTTTTAAAATGCTATTTTTGCACCCCCGCAAAATATGGTAGATGTAGCTCAGTAGGTTAGAGCATCAGATTGTGGTTCTGAGGGTCGTGGGTTCGAGCCCCATCTTCTACCCGAACAAACAAAATGAAAGAATGGATAAAAGGAACTTTTTCTGGTTCCTTTTTTCTTGTTAAAAATTTTTTATGTTAAAAATTTTGCAATTAAAAAAATGTTTACTAACTTTACATTCGAATTCGTTAAAATAATATGTAATATGAATACTACGATAACCAAGATTGCGCTAACAATAATTTTTGCTGTCTTATTCCTGACTAATGATTCAAATGCCCAATGCTTTAATGATACTGTATTAACGTGTGGTTCGGTAACTTTATCTATTACACCACCTGCTGGCGGTGATGCAACCAATTCTTATGTAGTTGCTCAAATTCCATACAATCCTGATGTTTATGGTGCCGGAAATCAAGCCTTCAATGCTAATACAACTGACATGGATGATGGCTATTCTGATTCCATTGCCATTGGATTTAATTATTGCTTTTATGGAAATACATATAACTATCTTTTAATCTCAACAAATGGATATTTAGATTTTGATTGTTCAGTGAATGTTGATGCTTATTCAATTTATGATATTAATTATGCTATTCCAAATACGCTAGGAGAATTGAATGATGGTCCGCCCTTCAATGCAATTATGGGTCCATGGGAAGATATTGATCCGACTGTTCCTTATTTGAATTTTGGAGAATATGATTATATTCACTATCAAGTTTACGGATGTTATCCCTATAGAAGGTTTGTAGTAACTTATGACAGCGTTCCTTATTTTGATTTAAATACAATCTATTTTACCGGGCAAATAAAGATATTTGAAAGCACCAATGTAATAGAAATTCACGTATTTCATAAAGATGAAGATCCAAATTGGTATAACGGTGCTGGCATTGAGGGTCTTCATAATATTGACGGAACTGCTGCTACAGTTGTGCCGGGAATGAATTATCCAACCGTCTGGACTGCGGATACACAGGCATATAGATTTACTCCTGTTAATCCAGCACCGACAGTGAACTGGTATCAAGGCATGACTCTTGTTGGAACTGGTACTTCCATAACTGTTACTCCCACTGCTAATACTGTTTACACTGCAAAGATTGTTTATAATTGTTCTGGAACCACCGCAGTTGATTCTTTTACAGTAATTCTTGGAGATAGTATTCCGACAATGGGAAGCACACAATCCGCGTGTGCTGGCAATACTGGAACTGCATGGGCAATTCCGAATAGTAATAATGGTCCTTTTACATATTCATGGACTCCATCTGGACAAAATGGACAAACAGCTACTAATTTAGCTGCTGGTCTTTATACAGTTACCATTACAAATAATGCCGGTTGCATCACCATTGATACCGTTTCAGTTGTATCAACAGGAGGAATTACTTTGACCGGAGGTGTTATTAATCTTTCTTGTTTTGGTGCAAATAATGGTCAGGCTTATGTCACTGTCACTGGAGGTACTTCTCCTTTTACTTATGGCTGGACTCCTTCTCTTCAAACTGGTCAAACTGCTACAGGGCTTGCCACCGGGACTTATACCTGCGGGGTTCAGGATGCCAATGGTTGTGTAGCGACCATTACTGAAACAATTACTTCCCCCTCTGCCTTGATGATTACATCTTCTCCTGCATCACCTCCTGCTTGTGTTGCTGGCGGAACTGGTTCTGATACTGCTACTGCCTCTGGTGGAACTGGTCCTTATACTTATGCGTGGTCACCTTCCGGAGGAAATGGTGCAACGGCTATAAACCTTGCGGCTGGAAATTATACGGTAATAGTTACCGATGCAAATGGCTGCACTAATTCTTCCATTTCAACTATTATGAATGCCTCCGCAATGTCTCTTGTCCCTTCTTCTAATGTCACAATTTGTCAAGGCGAGTCCACAACTTTGAGTGCTGTGATTATTGGAGGGAATGCGCCTTTCACCATTGTCTGGACACCTGGCGGAGGAACCTCAACTAGCATGACGGTAAGCCCTGTTACAACTACTACTTATACAATTACCGTTACCGATGTTACCAATTGTGTAGTTACTGCCGCTATTGCAGTAACCGTTACTCCGGGTCCTCATGTTCAGTTTACCGGAGATTCTTTAATCGGGTGTAACCCCTGGACTGCTCGTTTCATTGATGAATCCACCTCAGTTGATTCAATAACAAATAACCAATGGAATTTTGGTGATGGTAGTGCTTATTCTGATTCTCTCGACCCTTATCACACCTATTATACTCCGGGTACATATACTGTGACTCTGACTGTAACAACATTGTCGGGATGTGTTGTTTCATTAACGGATTCAAATATGGTAACTGTTTATCCTGATCCAACGGCTCGTTTTGTTATTAAACCAGAACAGGTAACTATTTTGAATTCGGAAGTGCAATTTGATAATACATCTACGGGAGCAAGTGTTTTCTATTGGAATTTTGGGGACAGCACTTCTGCAACCACATCAAGTCCGCTTCATATCTATGGCGATACCGGAACATATTGGGTAACACTGATTGCATTTAATCAATATGGATGTTCTGATACTGCTACCGGAACGGTCATTGTAACTCCTGATAATGCTTTTTATATTCCCAATGCATTCCATCCGCAAAGCAATGGCAATAACAACTATTTCCAAGGCTATGGGGTAGGAGTTACGAACTTTGAAATGAATGTTTTTGATCGTTGGGGCGAGCGGATTTTCTATTCCACAAATGCAAATAACGGCTGGAATGGAATGATAGGTAGCAATGAAGCACCACAGGGGATATATGTCTATGACATCAAGGTAACGATTAATAATAATCTATCTCACGAATATATCGGCAGCGTAACTTTGATAAGGTAAAGGACGAAAATATGTGATTTCTAATCAGAAAAAAAACACATTCTCCTTAACCATTAACCTCCTTAATGCACCATCAATTATTTGCCTTCATTGCTAACAACTTGAGGTTATTCAACAATATTCCCGGGCGATCAAAATATATCTCACAGTTGCCGAAACGCTTGTGAACAATGACTCTTTTCATGGATGCGAAGGTGAAAATGTATGGCTGTTCATCGTAAATAATTTCTTGCAGACGGCGCACCATCGGGATATACTTATCAGGGTCTATCGTATATTTTATCGAATCAATCAAAGCATCTGATTCGGGTGTGCCGAAGCCGCCGAAGTTGCTACCATTTGATGCCCAAGACTTGGTATGCCATATCTGGGTATAGTCTTCGGGGGCATAGTTTTGTTGCCAACCAGTCATGATCATATCGAAATTGTGCACATTAAGATTTTTGCGATGAGTAGCTGGATCCAAGGGGCTTGGAATCATCTTTATACCCGCTTTGTACATGGCATCTGCAATCATCTGGACTGCATTGGTATATTCCACTGCCACATTAGGATAGCTCAATTCAAAAATGAATTGGACCTTTTTGCCATCAATGATTTTATCGCGAATGTTGTCGCCATCGGTATCTTTCCAGCCAGCTTCATCCAATAATTTCTTTGCCTGTTCGACATCAAGAGGTAGAAGTTTAAGATCATTATTATATTCCTTTTTATTAGGAGAAACAGGTCCCACTATTCTTTTATTGATGCCATGATTTAATACTTTATTAATCTCGTCTAATGGCGTAAGCAGAGCCATTGCGCGCCTTACCCTTTTATCTGTAAATAACTTTTGCCGCTTGAGGTCAGGTTTCATATTAAAGACAATACTTTGATAATTGAAGGTGCTGACGATTTCTGAATTATAGTTTTTATTGAATGAAGAATCGTTCCTTAATTCTAATAAAACTTTTAAAGGAATACTCGTGGAAGCATCTAATTCCTGGGACTTGAATTCAAGCAATAATGAATTCGGATCTCTGTTGATCTTCAAGATTATTTTATCAATGTTGGCTGCTTCAAAGATATTCTTACTGTTTTTAGTCCAGTGATTTGGTTTCTTTTCTAAGGTAATGGAATGTCCCTCGTCCCATTTAGCAACCTTATACATCCCAAGACCGGTAAGGTATTTGGGATCACGGCCATACTTCCCACCGTTGAATTCATTAGCCCAATCAACTAAGTCTTTTTGTTTATCAGCTTTAAATTTTTCATCATCGAACTGGGCAAAAGAATACTTCGATAAAACATCTTTAGGATCAAAGAAAACTCGCTCAATCAACGGGAATTCGACAGTCATAGAACCATTTTGATTATATATCCTTTTCATTATGATTGTGAATTTTCTTTTATTGGCTTTATCCTGTATAATATCCTTAATGTTTTCAATTGAAGACCTTGCTTCAGGATTATCTACCAAAGGACATTTGTTTGCTTTATAAGTGAATATAACATCTTCCACGGAAAGTTGCTTTCCATCATCCCACTTAGGTTCATCGCGCAATTCAAAGCTATAATTCAAACCATCTGGAGATACAGCAGGTATAGATTTGACAACTCCCGGCATGACATCCAGATGCTGTAAATCCTCCTGCATCAAAAAGCCTTGAGTGCATAGGTTTATTTCACTGCGAAGAGCAGACATACTGTTGGTAGGATGCAATCCATCAGGCTCTGCCGGAATTTGATAAACCAAAACATTGTTCTTTGACCATGAAGGCAGAAACTCTTTCGCATCAAGTTTCCTGATGCATTTCATGGAATCAGAAACAGTTAGATTAGAACTTGATTTATCCTTGTTATCATGTTTGCCATTGCAAGCATATAAAGCTAAAACTAAGGAAAGTAAATAGAAGAAAACAACCTTGAAGTTTTTCTTCGGAATTGAGGTTTTGGTGTTTGTAAGCATATATATAGTTTTTATGAGGGACAAATTTAGCACATTGCCGACAAATCATTCAAGGATATTGAAAATAAATGGAAATATTTAGAGATAAATTTTTTATTGATTATATTTTTATTAATTTTGCGCCCCTCAAAGAGGAGAGGTGCCTGAGAGGCCGAAAGGAACAGTTTGCTAAACTGTCGTACTGGAAACGGTACCGAGGGTTCGAATCCCTCCCTCTCCGCAAGGCAAGTTGAAGGATGGAAATGGAGGAGAAGGATCGAAAAAGAAAGTTCTTTAAAAGAAAAAAATAATAAAATCGGGGTGTAGCGTAGCCCGGCTCATCGCGCCTGGTTTGGGACCAGGAGGTCGCAGGTTCGAATCCTGCCACCCCGACTGATTGAATTATGAATTATAAATGGTGAATAGTAAAATATTAATTGACGGATCAATTAAATTTATAATTCACCATTTGTAATTTTAAGAAAATGGTCCCATAGCTCAACCGGATAGAGCATCAGTTTTCTAAACTGACGGTTACAAGTTCGAGTCTTGTTGGGATCACCAAAGAAGGAACCCCATAAATCTTAAATATAATTTATGGGGTTTGTTTTTATAAAACTTTTTTTATTAACTATCTTCAAATATTATGTAGTTTTGTCGCCGAATAAAAAGATTACTATGAAGTCAAAATTGAAGCAGTTTGCCAAGTATTGTTTTAAACATGTTGCCAGGATTCCTGCCAAATCTAATTGGTATTTCGTCAAGTCCTTGATGTATGATATTGAAGGACGACCGCAGCTTGCCATCAACAGAGACTATGTGCGCCACAAGACTTTGGAGCTGTGTGCTTATGAGATTAATCAAAACAATGTCAAAGGAAATGTCGCTGAACTTGGTGTCTTTAAAGGAGAATTCGCCAAGAAGATTAATCAGCTATTCCCCGAAAGAAAGCTTTATCTCTTTGATACCTTTGAAGGCTTTGATGACAGGGATATTAAAGATGAAACAGTGAATAAATATTCCACAGGAGATCAGGATTTCACTAATACTAATATTGATTTGGTATTAAAAAAGATGAAGACACCGGAGAATTGCATTGTCCGCAAAGGATATTTTCCAGAGACTGCCGAAGGTGTAGAAGACCGATTTTGTTTTGTAAGTCTGGATGCTGATTTATACAAACCAATCTTGAATGGCTTGGAATATTTCTATCCGAGATTAGAAAGAAATGGCTATATCTTTGTCCATGATTTCAACAATGTTTTATACAAAGGCGCAAGAGAAGCAGTGATTAAATATTGTAGTGAAAACAAGATCTCTTATACTCCCATTCCAGATATAAGCGGCACGGTCATCATCACAAAGTAAAAAGGGAATAATGAATATTGAACAAGGAATTTTGAATGCTGAAGTTGGATTGCCGTATGCAAACCTTCATCATTCAAAATTCCTTGTTCAATATTCAGTATTCATTCTTTTTTATCAATGTCCAATAATAAATTAATCAGAGGCTTAGGACTTAAAGAAGCCACTGCCCTCAACATGATTGACATGGTGGGCATCGGTCCTTTCGTTACCATTCCTTTAATCATTTCTGCAATGAACGGACCGCAATGTATTCTTGCATGGGTGCTTGGTGCCGTGCTTGCTTTGAGCGATGGTTTTGTATGGTCTGAATTGGGTGCTGCAATGCCCGAAGCCGGCGGCAGTTATGTCTTTCTAAGAGAACTTTATGGAAGAAACAAATGGGGTTCCCTGATGTCCTTCCTCTTCATTTGGCAGACAGTCATACAAGCTCCATTAGTGATTGCTTCCGGTGCTATCGGCTTCTCGCAATACCTCGGATATTTATTCCCAAATGATTCAATTTATAATCAACAAGATTCAATAATACCTCATCTCGTTTCAGGTGCATTAGTCATTCTTTTGGTTTTTCTTTTGTATAGAAATATCAAAGACATTGGCAAAATATCTCTCCTTCTCTGGATAGTTGTTATCGGCACAATAGGCTGGTTAATCGTTGGTGGCTTGATGAATTTCCACTCCGAACTCGCATTTAATTACCCCGAGAAAGCCTTCGAATTATCACCTGTTTTCTTTGCTGGCTTAGGGCTTGCATCCGTCAAGACCATCTATTCTTATCTCGGATATTACAACGTCTGCCATCTTGGTGCAGAGATTAAAAACCCGCAAAAGAACATCCCTCGAAGCATCTTTATTTCCATCATTGGAATTGCCATTCTATATCTCCTAATGCAACTCTGCATCCTTGGTGTAATCCCTTGGCAGACGGGCAAAGAATCAAAGTTTATCGTTTCTCTTTTCTTTGAAAATATCTATGGGAAAACAGCAGCCATCATCGCCACCATTTTAATTCTTTGGATAGCTATGGCATCTTTGTTTTCGGCACTCTTAGGATATTCCAGAGTACCTTATTCAGCAGCAGCAGATGGAAAGTTCTTCTCTATTTTTGCAAAGATTCATCCCACCAAAAACTTCCCTCATATCTCCCTGCTCATCCTTGGAGCCACTGCCTTTATCTTCAGTCTTTTCTTTAAATTAAAAGATGTCATCACAGCAATAATAGTCATGCGCATCCTCGTTCA
>Ga0206829_10296_pt1 | contig 15510 bp, 16 predicted proteins | sample Alteio_BWOrgCont_75_FD_152862 | JGI IMG/M metagenome (GOLD analysis project Ga0206829, IMG submission 152862) | Enriched cells from forest soil in Barre Woods Harvard Forest LTER site, Petersham, Massachusetts, United States -... | ecosystem: Environmental > Terrestrial > Soil > Temperate forest >... | reverse complement strand
TTAAGATTTTTAGAAGCTATCTTTGATAAAATTTTTTATTATGAACATCTCAAACAGGTTTTTAAGCATCGCATTCGTTTCATCCATGCTTTTGGCATCCTGCGGAGGAAACAATTCTGAACAAGGCAAAACTGCTGCAACTGATACAGTAAAAGTAATGCCTTACCCGGCTATAGGGCTGGCTGCCGTTGGCACTTCCCCGGAATTTCCCGACGCGCAATTAAGTATCGCTAAAGTAAGCTCTGCAAAACAAGGCAAAGATTCTGCCAAAGTAAGTTTTGAATTTGCTGTTAAGAATTATCAGCTGGGGATGCAAACAGCTGATTCCGCCACTAAAATGTGCAACAATTCTGCAAAGGGCCAGCATATACATTTTATTTTAGACAACCAGCCTTACCAGGCTCTTTATGAACCTAAAAATGAAATTGTGTTAGCTGATAACACCGAGCATTACCTGATGGCTTTTCTATCCCGTTCTTATCATGAATCATTGAAGAACAAAGGTGCTGCGGTAGTGTATCATTTTAAAATAGATGAAAAAGGCAACCTGAAAAAAATGGAGGAACCTAAAACGCCTATGGTATTTTACAGCCGCCCTAAAGGAGACTATATTGGTAAAGACACAACAAACATACTCCTGGATTTTTATGTATGGAATTGCAACCTGGCTGCAGACGGCTATAAAGTGAAAGCACAGATCACCAACCCAGACATACCTGCACACGATACTACTGTGACTATTACTGAATGGAAATCTAATTTTATTAATAACCTGGGCACAGGCAAATCTCATGTTACCCTCACGCTCGTTGATAAGGATGGCAAAAATGTGGATGGCCCCAATACTAATGTAACACGCAATTTTCAATTGGCAGCATCTGAGCCTATGAAAAAATAAGCTTTAGATTTTGATTGTTTTTAGATATTTTAGAGTCCCATGTTCGCAATATGGGACTTTTTTATAAGTGTATTCAATTGTTCCTTAAAAGTGTTAAATAAAAGATAAGAGATAAAAGAAAAATGCAATAGACGGCTAATGGTATGATATTTGTAAAAGTAAAGTAAAAAATAAAAACTGATTTATGAAAAAGAACTTACTCCTCACACTGTCTTGCCTCGCAATTTTTTTGACTGTAACAAGCTGTCATAAAGAAACCCCTGTAAGTGACGTTACTATAGAAAATGACACTTATACTGATCTTGCAGTTACATTGGACGGGAAATCATATACGATACCTTATGGAAACAGCCAGACATTCACAGCCAACGCAGGAAGTGCTATTACCGGGCAGGTAACCACTTCCGGTGGAACTGCAAGCGCTCCTGTCGGCATTACACTTACATGGCCCCTTGACGGGTACAATTTTCCGGCATCTGGCACAGAAGTTATACCTATTGATGCATCATCAGACTATTTTTATCTTACTCTGAAAAATATTTCCGGCTCTACGGTTACACAGATAATTGTTAATAATGGGCTTACGGCTCAGACGACTGATAATGTGAGCATTCCCAGCGACGGGAACATATATGGGGTGGGTTATTATCAGGCATTTTCAAATTCTAACCTCCAGGTAAATTTATATAATAGCACCTATTTGACCTGGGCTAGTTTAAATCTTCCATTCACATCGAACCAGCAATTTCCTGCTGTCGCGAATTAATTTATTATCTCGCGTTCTGCATTTCAGGCGATCACTTTTATTTCAGGGTGAGAACCTTCTAAATTTTTGATTTGTATTATTCCCGGTTTTTTGCCGGGTTCAATACTTCCCAGGATATCACCCATTTGCAACGCTTGCGCCCCATTATAGGTGCCCCATTGCAACATTCTTTCCCAATCAAGGAAGGGAAAATGCTTTTTTAATGTTTGTAATTCTGCCAGCACAGATAATTGGTGATTGGATGCCAAGCTGTCTGTGCCAATGCAAATAGCTGCATGTTGTTGTAAAAACATTTCCACATCAGGTAATTGATGCTCAATATACATATTGGCATTTGGGCAAAAACACCAAAACACATTTTTCAGATAGCTTTGGGCCACCTCTACATCATTCCTTTTTGTAAAAGTATTATGTATAAAAATGAATGGATGCGATGGGGACAGCCATTCCAGGTAAGTTTGCAAAGAGCTTTTGCCGGAGGGTTTAAAAAAGCTGTCATCTATACCCAGGCCATGCAATAACTTATTCACAGGCCCGTGCTTTATAAAGTAGTATTCATCTTCCGCCTTGCTTTCCTGGTTGTGAATAGATATGATGGCTTCTTTTTTATGAGCATCTATCATCCTGAAAAGCGAATGAGATACAGAGTAGGGTGCATGTGGCACAATGGACTGTTGCAGTGTTTTTTCCCCACGTTCTTGTGCTGCAAATTCGCTAAATACATGCAAGGAACGGCTGAATAGCTTTTGCACATTTGTTTCCGAAAAGCCGATAGCCTCAACAAAGGTGTGAAAATGCATAAGGTCCAAATAACGCAGGTCTGAAGATTCTGTCGTATTCGCTATATCGCCCACAGCCACTATGCCATTATTCAGCATTTCATGAATAGCAGCATGGCGGGCATCTTTTTTAAATTCCTCTGTAAAATCGTTCCTGTGGCGGGGAATGGTCTGCAGGAAAGGAATAAGCCCTGTAAGTTCGGGAATAGCACCTTTCATGTGCGAGAGTTCCAGGTGGCAATGCACATTTACAAAACCCGGTATGAGTATGCCTTCATAAAAAAAGGCTTCATCATTTAAGCTGTGGTCGTATATCGCTTTTATTTGCCCCGTTTCCGATACATCTATTACACTTCCCTCGGGAAGCCATTGATGCCCATTATGAATTTGCTTTGCGGTGATCAACATACGATATGCTGAATGCTATTGTCTCTTAGCTTTTAAAATGTTTTAGAAGCACAATCTCCCGCTCGTCCAGGAAACGCCATTTGCCTCTCGGCAGGTTTTTCTTTGTCAGCCCTGCATACATCATACGGTCCAGTTTTTCAACCTGGTAACCTAATGCCTCGAATATCCTGCGCACGATGCGGTTGCGGCCACTGTGTATTTCCAATCCAAGTTCGTTCTTATCTTCCAATTGTGCCAGTTCATCAACATGTGCTATGCCATCTTCCAGTTCCACGCCGGCCACTACTTTATCAAAGTCCGATTTTGTGATCGGCTTGTCTAATGTTACCTGGTAAACCTTTTTTATTTCGTAGCTCGGGTGCGATAATTTTTGCGCAAGGTCCCCATCGTTCGTAAGCAGTAAAAGTCCGCTGGTATTTCTGTCCAGTCTGCCTACAGGGTATAGCCTTTCAATACCTGTGCCCTGCACCAGTTCCATCACAGTAGCACGTTCCTGGGGATCGTCTGTAGTAGTAATATAGCCTTTGGGTTTATTAAGCAGCACATAGGCAAGGTCTTTTATCGGTTTCAGTTTTTTGCCCAAAAGGCTTACCTGGTCTGTTTCCTGCACCCGATAGCCGGGGTCCATAACCAATTCGCCGTTCACTTTCACTTTGCCCTGCTTCACCAATTCGCCGGCTTCGCGCCTGCTGCATTCGCCGCTATGGGCAATATATTTGTTCAAAGGCATCAGCTGGTTGCTCGGCAACTCAATTTCAGGCTCCTCAATTTTTTTTCTTTTCCTTCCGGGCTTTTCAGTCGGGAGGTCTGTTATTTCAGTAGCTTCGGTTTCTGTTGCTGCCCTTTTAAATTTATGTGGAGTTTTAAATGCCGTTTTAGGCTTTTCCTCTGCAGCATCTTCATCCTTTTTTACAAAAGGAAGCTTAGGTTTATCATCTTTGTCAAATGATCGTTTGGGTTTATCAAACGATTTGAAGTCTTTCTTAAAACCTTCTCTTTTCTCAAAAGGTTTCCTCTCTTCATCACCCTCAAAAGAGCGTTTACGGTTTGGTTTAAAAGAAGATTTGCTATAAGGCTTTTTGCCACCTTCCCGATCCTGAAAAGGCTTCCTGTCTGTATCTCCCGAAGTTCCTGCCTTCACATCTAGCCTGCCGCTATACGGAGCACTTTTCCCCCCGGGCGCTGCCGCCCTGGAGCCATAAGGTTTTTTATCACGGTCAGGTCTGCCAGGGCCATTGAAATCGTTCTTAAAGCTTTCTCTCTTTTCGAATGGTTTTTTATCACCATCCCGTTTATCCCTATCGGGGAACGAACGTTTAGGCCGGTCTGAACTATTAAAATCTTTTTTGAAACCCTCTCTCTTCTCAAAAGGTTTTTTATCTCCATCCCTGCTGTCTCTATCCGGGAAAGAACGTTTGGGCCTGTCTGAACTATTGAAATCTTTTTTAAACCCATCTCTGCTCCCATATGGGCGTGCAGGCCTGTCGCCATCTTCACGTTTTTTAAATCCCGGCTTGTCGAACGACCTTTTGTCTTTTCCCTTCTCATCGTCAAATTTCCGGTATGGGCGCTCTGGCTTGTCGCCATCTTCCCTTCTTTTAAAAGGTTTCGGGCCCTTATTGAATGATCGGGGCTTTTCATCACTTTTAAAAGGTTTGCGGTTCCCGGGCTTTTTATCGAATGAATTGGATCGTCTGTCCATTATTATAATTTAGTCTCAATTGAATTGGCAAAGGTAACTTGTATAATTCATAAATAGAGCATTTGCTATATGTCAATGAACCTTATATAAGCAACCGAGCTTTTATTTATTATTTTGTTCCCTATAGGCTCTCAATGCCTCATTCAGCAACTTAAGAAGAGCTGGATTTGATAGGTCATCAGCCGACCGCAGCTCCGCATATTTATGGACCTTACCACTACCTTTCAATAGTTTGTCAGGATCAGGAAAGCTTGCACCTTTATTAAAACCCAGTTTCAGTCCTTTTTTCGAAAATATCATGGTAACAAGAATATCCTTATACCTGCTACCGAAACCATAGCCAATAAAATTGGCGGTGTCATCAGTTATTTCAGCTACGTTGGGCAAATGTTTAAACAAAAACGCCCTTGTCAGAAAAGCTAATTCCGAAACCTTTTCAGGATATTGGAGACATATATCTTCAAAAAGCAGTGACATTTTCTTGGCAAAATTTATACTGCTAAGATAAAGTTTCACGCTGTTTTTTCGACAAATTCTTTCAAGGAAGTACCGGTAATATGAGTCCATCCGGCTGCAAAGCTTGTTCTTGCAAAATCTCCCTCGCCACCAAAAGTTTCAATGCCTCTGTGTATAAGTACTAACCTTGTTTTGTCGCCTTCATCAAAAAGCTCGAAAGTGACAAATGATTCGCCGGGGTAGCCATCATATCGCCAGCTATAAGTCAGTTTTTTGCCTGCTTCTATTTCTGTTATTTTACAGAGATGTAAATACTTTTTGGTTTCAGAACCACCGATGAAACTAAACTCGAAACCAACTTCCGGCTTAAATTCTGCAAGGTCAAAATACCACTGCTTCATATCATTTTTGTCAGTAATAGCCTTCCATACTTTTGCTATGGGAGCATTGTAAGTTCTTTCAATTGTAAAAGGCGCTGTTTCCATTTTCGTTATTTTTTAGATTGTTTGCGTTTATTTTTAGAAGAATTGTCTTTAACTAAGAATAGCTCCAGTGCATCCAATTTGTTGGTCCAGAAAATTTTGAATTGGCTCACCCAGTCCGACACTTCGCCTAATGTATTAAGATTGGCCTCGCAATACCTTTCCCTGCCTTGTTGCTTTATAATGATGAGACCGCATTCTGTAAGTATCTTGATGTGTTTTGAAATAGCGGGGCGGCTCACATCAAAATTCTCAGCTACAGAATTAAGGCTCAGCGATTTGTGTGCGATCATATTTATTATTTCCCGTCGGGTAGGGTCTGCAATAGCCTGGAATACGTCTCTTCTCATAATATATTTGTAACCGTTCGGTTACAAATATATGTGTAACTGTTCGGTTACGCAAATTTTAATAAGATTATTTTTTATGAAGAAAAATGAATGTATCTATTTTAGCCTTTTATCAACCAGGAGTTCCCGTACTTCTACCACTTTTACTTGCTTATGATAATCAGGATGGAGTGGGTTTAAGACATAATTATATGAACCGGGCATAACTGCCGAGGGGGCCTTTACCGCAAAATGTTTTTTGTTCTCCAATATTTTGTCTCCAATTTCTTTTAGATCATTATTGTCGGGAACACGCCAATTTTTTGGCAGGTCAGCCTCATTTATTTTCAATATCAGATTGCTATCATCTACCTCAATTTTCATAACAAACATATTGGGGGGCAGTTCAGACTCATCAATATGTACTAATAACTCCAACATGGCAAGGTCCTGATTTTCGCTCGTGTATAACGCAAACGTGCCTTCGTTGTTCCATCGGCCACCTTCAAGATAAGCGCCGATGCCCGATAAGTCTTTTGTTCTTTTTTTCAGTTTAACTATCCTGTAAACAAACATAAGGAATCAGGGATTATGAGTAAACACCCTCTTCAATTCTACCTAATACCCGGTTTACAAGACGGATACCTGTAGGGGTATTCAGCAATTCGAAAGGTTTTTTGCCTTGTAAGGCCCTGTTCTCTTTTTGCAGCCAATGGTTAAATTTTACGGTGTCTTCAAATACCGATAAACCTTTTGCAATGGTATTGGCGATCTCTATAGATAAGGAAGATGCTAGGTTATCCATAGTATCTGTACTCTTTTTACGCCCAAGTGTTTTATAAGAAACATTCAACATAGTAGCCATATCTTTCATAGGGATATTCATAACATCAGCGAGGTTCATTACTGAAAGTTTTGGGATACCTTTGTCGCTCGCAGTAATAAAATCGAATCCTGATACTGGTTCTTTTGGCATAAATTTTTTGCCGCCTAAAATAACCCAGGTTATTAAATCATAAGAAGCCCCCTTTTTCAGGTAAAGCTGCAATAATTCATTTGCATCAGTTGTTTGCTTTTTGTTGCTTTTTATAATTGCCGTTGTTGACATAATGGACATTTTACATAAAGTTAGTGGAAAAATGTCTGTTTGTAAAATGTAATTAAAAAGATTGATAGAACCCCATCAGGCAGAAGAAGAAAGCAGGCAAGATCGGAACACCCCAGCCGTCAGCAACCAGCCATTGCGGGGTCAGACGGCTGCTCGCGATCAGACAGAAGAAGAAAGCAGACAATATAACACCGGTTCTCAACATGCCTCCCCTCGCCACTTGTCCGCAGTGGCGGATTTATTGACAGTAGGCACGGTTTAGTTTGTCAGTTGCCCTGGCCTTTAGGTCGGGGACTTGAATTATGAAATGGGCGGCTTCAGCCGAAACAACTGGGTTCATTTTCAAATTACGATAAGTTGCTGTTTTTACTTTTATATACACCGCCACTTATCCATCTCCGCAAGGGCTTCTCTATTAAAAAATAACTCAGAAGAGAAGTAAGTATAAGTAGTAGGAATGCTGTATAAAAGAAATAGCCCCACCTTAGCTGAAAATATTTTGAATTAATATAGCCCAGAACTGAAAACACAGGCACCTGTAAAATGTATATCCCATAACTGATCTCGCCCAAAAGCACTAAGGGCCTGGCATTTAAAACAGGGGGATCATTTTTTGCAATGCTGATAATAAATAGCATGAAAAAAGGCGCTATCAAACCGGTTTGATAACTTAAGTTTTCAGGCCGGAAGATTATTAATGCGTACAGTATAAACATCCAAAAAACAGGCATCCAGCGATAATGAACTTTATCTTTTGTGTTATTGTAAATGGCTCCTCCTGCCATCCCGATCATAAATTGGTTGATATGTATGAGAGGATTGAAATAAACAAGATCAATATTATCTTCAGACAATAAACTCCGGTGTGTGGAATACCAAAGATGCACTGCCTGCGAACAAATGAATAAACCGATCAGCGATAAAAGAAATAAGCCGCTATTCTTTTTTTGAAACAATAAAAGCGCAGGGAATAAAAAGTAAAAAAACATTTCTACCGATAGGGTCCAGGCAGGCGCATTTAATGTTAGGGCATAGCCCGGTATATATGCCTGCAGGAATAAAATATGAAAGGATAGCTGCTTTGCAAAATCAGCAGGCAACTGATGCAGGAATATGGGAAGCGATATAAATAAGAGCAAAGCCAGGTAATAAACAGGTACTATTCTTGCAACTCTTTTTATTACAAAATCCTTATAAGAAATGTCTTTATCCAAATAAACATTATACAGCACAAAACCCGACAAAACAAAGAAATAACTTACCGCCAGATTTCCATTGCCAAAAAAATTTGGAAATTTTTTAAAAGGAAAAACATCTCTGCCAAAATGGTGTATCACAACCAATATAGCTGCAAATGCCCGGGTGCTTGTCAGAGAGTCAACCTTAAATTTCACAAAAATTTACTTTACTTATCAAGGCAATGTACAAAATTGTGAACGCTTTTATAATCAAGTTCAGGAACTCTTTGCAAGCACAAACTATTTAAAGCTATACAGCTTAATATACCTCATTTCAATTTTTTTATGGCCGCCGCTCACCTGGAAGTAGTCATGAAAAGTACTGTCGCTGCCATAAACAAAGCCTATGATATAAGTATAGGGCTCTGCTCCCTTCTTAAGTACGGGTTTCAGATGCTCTCCTCCGGCTGGCATATCAAATTTGCCTACCGCGATATTATAGCCATATTCCGTCTCTACATTGTAGCTGCCCTTGGTACTACTGTTTGAATCGGTAACTACTTTCACCGAGAAATTGAAATGATTCAACTTGTCTTCAGTTATTGGCATGGAGGACTCAACAACAATACTACCTGCTCCGGGTGCAGTATATTGATCAGTGCTGCCGTCAGACAAAGCCTCTTTTCGCCCGTTGGAACAAGCCTGTAGCATCAAAAACAAAAATGGCAAAAGAATCGCTTTTTTCATAAATGGCGGCAAAGATATGTAAAAGCCTCTGCCTTCAAATTGTCAAAAAGTTAAAAAGATTGGGATTTGCAATTGGAATTGTATTTTTACGTTCCTCTAAATAACGCATAATGAAATATAAAATTTACATTCCAAAATTCGCACTAGCAATTGCAATATTAATGAGCACACAATTTTTAAATACGGGCTGCAAGAATGGCGGCACTCAACAAAGCAAAACAGACAGCACGGCAAAAACAGATAGTTTTAAAATAGAGGCAGAAGCATTTGGCGACCTTCAATTATTACGCTACCAGGTACCCGGCTTTAACGAACTAAGCCTGCAACAAAAGAAGCTAGCATACTATCTTTACGAAGCTGCATTGTCTGGCCGCGATATTATCTATGACCAAAAGAGCAAGTATGGCATTTTGTTACGCAAGACATTAGAAGATGTATACGGCACCTATAAAGGTGATAAGAACAGTGATAACTGGAAGAAATTTGAAGAGTATTGTGGCCGTTTCTGGTTCAGTAATGGCAATCACCATCATTATGGTAACGAAAAATTTATTCCTGAGTGCCCTTATGAATATTTTACAGATATCGTAAAGAACTCAGACGAATCACAACTTCCGAAAGACCAGGGCGAAAGTACAGATGCCTTTCTTGCACGCATAAAGCCCATAGTATATGATATGAACTTTGAGCCTAAAGAGGTTGACCAGCGCCCCAATATTGACAACATTGTTAACTCGTGCAACAATTTTTACGAAGGTGTAACCCAAAAAGAAGTAGAAGACTTCTATTCTAAATTTGATACCAAAGGCGATGCGCCGTCATGGGGATTGAATAGCAAAGTGATGAAGGAAAACGGGAAAGTAGTTGAGAAAACCTGGAAAAGTGGTGGTATGTATGGTGCAGCTATAGACCAGATAATAGGCTGGTTGCAAAAAGCTACAACCGTTGCAGAAAACGAGCGTCAAAAACAAACATTGGAGTTGCTGATAAAATACTACCAGACCGGTGACTTGAAAGTATGGGACGACTATAACATATCCTGGGTAGCGGACACATCCCGTATTGATGTGGTGAACGGATTTATCGAAGTATACCTGGATGCAATAGGCAAAAAAGCCAGTTTTGAAAGCACACTTTCGCTGAAGGACCTGGAAGAAACAAAACGTATTGAAAAGATAGCCGCACAGGCACAATGGTTTGAAGATAATTCCCCCATCATGCCACAGCATAAAAAGAAAACAGTAAAAGGTATTACCGGCAAAGCCATAACCGTAATAGTGGAAAGCGGGGATGCTGCACCAAGCACACCAATAGGTATCAACCTGCCCAATGCAGAATGGATACGTAAAGAACATGGTTCTAAATCAGTATCCCTCAGCAACATCATTCATTCATACAATATCAGCAGCACAAAAAGCGGCATGCTGGATGAATTTGCAGCGAACGACACTGTTTTGCAAAGATTGAAAAAATGGGGACCACTTGCGTCGGACCTCCATACAGACATGCATGAATGTATAGGCCATGCATCAGGCCAGATCAACCCGGGTGTGGAAACAACCGATAAAACATTAAAGAACTACGCATCCTGCCTGGAAGAAGCAAGAGCAGATCTTGTGGGCCTTTATTATATTATGGACCCCAAACTGGTAGAAATTGGAGTGATGCCTGAAATGGATGTTGCCAAGGCAGAGTATGACAGTTACATGATGAATGGTTTGATGACCCAGCTTACCCGCCTGAAACCCGGCCAGCAACTGGAGGAAGCTCACATGCGCAACCGCCAGTTGAATGCACGCTGGGCTTATGAGCATGGCAAGAAAGATAATGTAGTGGAGTTCGTGAAGAAGGACGGCAAAACTTATGTGCGTGTAAATGATTATGCAAAGCTAAGAGTACTGTTCGGAGAACTATTAAAAGAGATACAACGAGTAAAGTCTGAAGGCGATTTTAATGCCGGCAAAAATCTTGTCGAAGATTATGGAGTGAAGGTAGATACTGCGTTGCATAATGAGATACTGGCACGCTACAAAAAACTAAACCTGAAGCCATATAAAGGTTTTGTTCAGCCCCGCCTGGTGCCTGTAATAAATGGTAATGATATTACGGATGTGAAAGTAGAATATCCTGAAAGTTTCTTTGGGCAAATGATGGAGTATGGCAAGAAATACGCTTTCCTTCCCTTGAAGAACTGATCAGAATTTAAACTCCATATCCTTCAGCACTTGGTCTGAAGGTTGCAGTACGATATAAAAATGGCTGATAACGTTTACAGCCTTATCAGGGCTTACACTTTGGAGGTCCTTGGTATCGTCGATAATGGCTACATGTTGCCTGTCGTGGACAAATGCATCGGTCACGGCCTCCACGTATTCCGGGTATCGGTCTATTGTATCACTTTCACGGCAGATGATCTTTTCATGAGAGTAAAACATGATCTGCCACTGCAATAAGCCATCATTGGAGAAGCAATAATGTATATCATGTTTTTGCAGGTAATCTACGCTGGCCAAAACCTCTGCACGGCGGGCGGGATAAAAGGTATAGTCCTTAAAAGAGATAATGGACGGAATGCCTGTTAAAATAAATACGATGCATAGTATTTTTTTTAGCCGTAAAGGCGCGGCGACGTGAAGTTGGATGTTTTCTGACAATACAAAAAATGCAAATAATACAAAACCTGTCAGGGGTAATACATAACGCCGTGAATTTTCTCTAAGAAATAAAGTATAGCCAATAGTAATTAAAATGGACACAACGGAAACAATAAAAAAAGAATGTTGTTTATAATGTTTAAAAATAGATGCAATAGCAATTACAATAAGTATAGTAGTAAGGAGTATAAGTAAGCAAGAAAAAATATTGCAAATTAAGGGTGCATTATAAATATAATAGAGGTAATAATAGCCATTAAAATGGTTATAGAGCAATAGAGGAATGTCTTTAAAATTGTGGGAAAAGGTAGGAAAACTAATATCAATTACATGGGGGCTCCAACGATTGGCGGCATGTAGTTTCAGCCATAAAAAAACTAAAGAAAGAGGAATTATTCCCGCAGCTAAGCTTCCTGTTCTTTTCTTGTTTACTTGAGGGTAAAGTTTGTAAATTATGATTGGTAATAGCCCCGGCAACCAAAAAGGCTGGCTTTGATATATAATCACCAATATCAAACCAATAAAGAAATAAGTAAGATTAGAATTAATGCCCTTCTTCCTGCATGCAAGCCACAACAATAAGGAAGAAAAGAAAAATGATGTAAGGTATCCGCCCCTTGCTTTCATAGACCATAGCGCCCAGGAAGGTGAAAAGATAAAAACCAATATAACCAATAGAGGCAGCCATTTGTTTTTGGTGCTTAATTCGGTAAGTGCTTTATAAAAAAATAGGATGCCGGCAGTCCACATGAGCAGCATAGGAAGTTTTACGCAGATGTCACTCATACCCCATAGCGAGTAGAAAAAAGAAACCAAAGCTGTTTCAATAAATGAAAATCCGTAAGCCTGCCCATGAAAAAAGACAGGTATCTCTTTGCCCTCAATAAAATGTTTAGCCATCAGCCCTATTACGCATTCATCCCCATCCAGCAACAGTTCGGGGCTAAGCAATTGGGGCAGCCTGCTTACGATGCAAAGCAGGATGATAAGCAAGAAGGGCCGCCCCCTGACCCTTTCCAAAAGATAGGGAATGCTCTTATTTTTCAATTGTTAATCTTTTAGTTATTACCCTTCTTCTTCTCTTATTATTTTGCGTATAAAGCGACTTCGATATTTGCTCTTCTGTCCTAAATGCAAATAGCAATAAGCTAAACGCAAGTAACATTCCACACAGTTTTCAAGTATTGTAAGTTAAAAATAATAGATCACTTAGTATTGCTTACCAGCCACTCGGTTATCTCTTTATATCTTATCTCCCCCATTGCAATTGCAATTACAAAATCATACAATTCCGCAGGGTTGGAAGTAAGCACAATGTTATATTCATTTAACAACGCGATCATGCATAATAAACCAGTGCGTTTATTGCCATCGACAAACGGATGGTTAATAATAAGGCTCTCAGCTATTGCTGCGCATTTTTCAAATGGAGTGGTGTACAATTCTTTGCCATCAAAAGTCTGGAAGGGCCTGTTGATAGCCGACAACAATAATGAAAGATCGCGTATACCTTCAGCTCCTCCGTAATCGTTTAGTGAAAGCCTGTGTAATAATAGTACATCTTCTAAAGAGATCACTTTGCCAGTTTTTCAAGTACAGAACCGTATTGTTGTTTGATGCTATCATAATGTTGCGAGAGGTTTAATCTTTTTTCATCACTTGGCTCCGGAGTGCTCAAAAAATGTAATAATTCCTTTATAGAATCTTCATCTTCCATCTCCGAGATGCGTATAACAAAACGGCGAATGGTTTCTTCTTTCATTTCAGTTATGCTCATAAGATGGTAAATGACACTAAAGTTACAAAAAATTAATAAGTGTTGTACACGTACTGCTTCTCGTCACCGTATTTCAAAGGAGTTGGTAAGCAGTGTTTTACAACTCCTTCCTCAGCCTCGCCACAGGCACATTCAGTTGCTCACGATATTTGGCTACTGTGCGGCGGGCTATGTTATAGCCTTTTTCCTGCAGCATTTCTGTGAGGCGTTCATCAGAGAAAGGTTTACGTTTGTTTTCCCCGCTTATTATTTCATGCAGTATGGTCTTTACTTCGCGGGTAGATACTTCCTCGCCGCTATCGGTTTGCAATGCTTCGGAGAAGAAATATTTCAGCTTATAAGTGCCAAACTCTGTCTGCACATACTTGCTGTTAGCCACGCGCGATACGGTAGAAACATCCAGGGATGTCATAGTAGCAATGTCTTTCAGTATCATGGGCTTCAGTGCGGTCTCATCCCCGCTAAGGAAAAACTCATTTTGAAAGGTCATGATAGCCTGCATAGTATGCAACAAGGTATGCTGGCGTTGTTTTATAGCATCAATGAACCATTTGGCAGAATCCAATTTTTGCTTAATGAAAAGCAATGCTTCTTTCTGCCTTTTGTTTTTCTTTTCACTACGGTCATATGCGCGCATCATTTCCTTGTATCCTTCAGAGATACGTAGTTCGGGCGCGTTCTTGGCATTCAAGCTTAACTCTAAAATGCCGTTATTGTTAAAGACAAAAAAGTCGGGTATAATATAGCTCTCGGCCTTGTTCAGTACTGTAAACGCCGCACCCGGCTTAGGGTTCAGGTGAATAATAATATTTATTACCTCTTTGAAAGTTTTCTCATCCAGGTTCAGCTGGCGCTGTATCTTATCATAATGCTTCTTGATAAATTCATTATAGTAAGTATCAATTATCTCGATCGCGTTTCTTACATCCAGGCTATCTGGCATCCTTTTTAATTGCAACAAAAGGCATTCTTGCAGGGTCCAGGCGCCAATCCCCGGTGGGTCAAACTGCTTGATGCGCTGCATTATCTCCAGTATCTCTTCCACACTGGTATCTATATTTTGCCCGAAAGCAAGGTCATCTACAATAGCAGTAACTTCCCTGCGCAGGTAACCGTCATCATCTATACTGCCTATTATCTGTTCAGCAATGGCATGGCTGCGTTCGTCCAGCTCCAACATGCCTAATTGGTCCAGCAAATGATCATGAAAGCTTGTTTCCACACGCACAGGTGCCACCTGCCTTTCGCTATCCCCGCTGCCATAATAGTCATCGCTATAGTCGTAACCGCTGCTGTCATCATCCTCGGTTCTTAAAAAATCGTCCAGGTCCACCTTCTCAGCAGTATCATTGCTAAGCTCCACATCCTCAATTTCACTCTCAGCTTCCGGCGCATCATTATCTTGCAGGTTTAGGTCATCTGCTGCCCCATCTTCGCCATCCAGACTATGTTCAAGTGCCGGATTTTCTTCCAGTTCTTCTTTTATACGCTCTTCCAGGTTAGCAGTAGGTATCTGCAGCAGCTTCATAAGCTGTATCTGCTGGGGTGATAATTTTTGCAGTAATTTCTGCGATTGCGACTGTCTAAGCATACTGTTGGCTACAAAAATAAAATATTACAGGTCAAAAAACTATTAAAATCAATGCTTTTCAGTAAATCCTTTAACTTATAGGAAATTAGCATTCAGTATGTTAATGTGCTTCTTTTATAAAAAGTAGTTTCGTATATTTCAGCTGTGATTATTTGCCTTTTCAAAGGATAGGGCAAGCTCTGGGGTGCCAATCTTGTTTTGTGCATATTGCAGAGCTTTTCTGCAAATGATAATCGGACGGACGGCATGATTAAAAAACCATATATTTCTCCTTCCTTTACTTATCTTCCTCTCGAAGAGACGTTACAGGTAAGCCGCAAAAAGAAAAAACTTTTTATTGGTATACCGAAGGAAACTTTGTTCCAGGAAAACCGTGTTGCTTTAACACCCGAGGCTGTTTCTGTTTTAGTGAATGACGGACACGAGGTAGCTGTTGAGCATAATGCAGGTGAAGGTTCTTTTTATTTTGACAGCGATTACAGCGAGGCCGGGGCGCATATAGTTTATGATAAGGCAGAGCTTTATAAAGCTACCACCATTATAAAGTCGGCCCCCATTTCTGAAGAAGAAGCCCAGCTATTGCAACCCAACCAGGTTGTAATATCCCCTATACATCTTCCTTTCTTAAAAACTCC
>Ga0206829_10292_pt1 | contig 15652 bp, 20 predicted proteins | sample Alteio_BWOrgCont_75_FD_152862 | JGI IMG/M metagenome (GOLD analysis project Ga0206829, IMG submission 152862) | Enriched cells from forest soil in Barre Woods Harvard Forest LTER site, Petersham, Massachusetts, United States -... | ecosystem: Environmental > Terrestrial > Soil > Temperate forest >... | reverse complement strand
CTCAAGCCCATCCGTCCGGCCATACTCCGGTCCAAGGTTCTGGTGTTGATGAACCTTTACCGCAGGATTGAGGAAGTCCGTCAATTGAAAGAGGAGCTCAGCCAAAGAACCAAGGAATTGGAGACGGTGAAAAATCTCAATGTCGATTTGGCGGCGACGATCGCCGAACACAGGGCCAGGAGTTGCTCTGTATCCACCGGTTTGGTGATGTAATCCGAAGCCCCCGACTCGATGCATTTTTCCCGATCGCCCTTCATAGCCTTGGCGGTCAGGGCAATGATGGGAATAAACTTAAAAATTTCTTTTCGGCGGATCGCCTTCATAGTGTCGTAGCCGTCCATTTCGGGCATCATGATATCCATGAGCACAATGTCCACATCCTGGCTTTTTTCCAGCAGCGCGACCACTTCTCGCCCGCTCTCCGCGGACAAAACCTTCATTTGCTGGTGCTCCAGCAGGCTGGTCATGGCGAAAATATTGCGGATGTCGTCGTCGACCACCAAAACTTTACGGCCGATCAACACGTTGTTGCTGAGGTGTATCTGCTCAATTTTTTGGCGCTGGACTTCGGGAAGCCCGGCGACTACCCGGTGCAGAAAAAAAACCACGTTATCCATCAAACGTTCCGGCGACTTCACTTCTTTAATAACGCGGACCTTGGCGGCTTGCTTCAGTTCCTCATCTTCCTTCGGGGTAAGATCGCCGGGGAGATACACCACCGTGGGCAAATAGCCGTATTTTGCGCTGGCGTGAATGGCCTGTAATACTCGAAAACCCTCGGCGTCGGGCAATTCGAGGGCTACGCAGTCCAGATTCCCGCTTTTTAACAGCGGCAAGGCTTCTTTGGCGCTGGCCACGGCGGATACTTCAACCTTCTCCGATTCCAGCATGGTCTTGAGCTTTTTTCGTTCGCTTGGTTTGGCGCAAACCAGCAGCACTTGCCGGATAGGGGACTCCAAACATTTTTGTATATCCTCGAAAACTTTCTTGAGTCCTTCCTTAGAAACCGGCTTGGAGAGGAAGCCCGCGGCCCCCTGCTTTAAACCCCGCAGGTTACCCGTTTCATCCGCGGATATGATTTCCACAGGAATGTGGCGCGTCGCCAGGTCGTTTTTCAAGTGGGTTAGAAGCTTCCAACCATCGGTGTCAGGGAGTTGAATGTCCAGTGTCACCGCGCTGAGAGCATTCTCATCGGCCAGTTTCAAGGCGCTCTCACAGCTCATCGCCACCAAACCCTTGAAACCATTATCGCGGGCCATATCCAAAAGGATTCGGGCGAAGCTCGGATCGTCTTCCACAATCATGAGAATTTTGTCTCCGGCCTGTATATTTTTGCGGTCATCCAGCACTTCCGCCTTTATGGTTTTGACTTCTTCTTTTTGCACCGAGTCGAGCCGCCTTTGGGGAGGCGTGGATGCTTCGAACTCATTACCAAAAAGCAGAGTGGTCTTGGAGGGATTAATCCTTACATAGTTCCGGGGCAGATAAATGACGAAGGTACTGCCCTGTCCCAGCTGGCTGCTCGCGATGGTCAATTGACCGCCCAAAAGCTTGGCGAATTCGCGGCTGATGGACAGCCCCAGTCCTGTTCCGCCGTATTTGCGGCTGGTTCCGCTTTCGCCCTGCTGGAAAGCCTCGAAAATAATTTTTTGTTTGTCCGTAGAGATGCCGATGCCCGTGTCGGCGACGTAAAAAGCGATCACTTCTTCAGTTTTACTTAAAATAGGATGATCAAGGCTCCAGCCTTTAGTCGCGGGCGACACCCGAAGTTTGACCTGGCCTTTTTCGGTAAACTTGAAAGCGTTCGAAAGAAGATTCCTCAAAACCTGCTCTAAACGTTTAGAGTCGGTATAAATATCATGGCCCAGGGTCGGATCAAATTCGATGCTGAAATTCAAACCCTTTCCTTCGGCCACATGGCGGAACAATCGGTCCAAACGATTCCGCATATCCGTAAAGAGCACCGTATCCAAATTAACCGACATGGCGCCCGATTCCACCTTGGCCAGATCCAAAATGTCATTGATCAAAAGCAGCAGGTCGCCGCCGGAAGCGTGGATAGTCTGGGCGTATTCCACCTGCTTCGGAGTGAGGCTCTTGGAATCTTCCGCGAGCTGTTGGGAAAGAATAAGCATGCTGTTAAGCGGCGTGCGCAATTCATGGGACATATTGGAAAGAAACTCGGATTTATATTTGGAGCTCAGGGCCAACTGGTCGGCCTTTTCACCCAGCTCCTGGTTGGACTTTTGTAATTCTTCCTGCTGGCTTTGCAGATTCTTCAGCAAGGTCTCCGTGCGCAAATTAGCTTCCAGTGTGTTGATGACAATGCCGATACTTCCCATCAGTTGTTCCAGAAAGGAAAGATGGACGGTGGTAAAGACCTCGAAGGAAGCCAGTTCCAGCACGCCCTTAATCTCGCCTTCAAAAAGAATGGGCAATACCACGATATTCAACGGAACCGCTTCTCCTAAGCCCGAAGAGATGCGGATGTAATTGCCTGGCACGTTATTCAGAAAAATCCTCGTCTTTTCCTGGGCGCACTGTCCGACCAATCCCTCGCCCAAACCGAACTCCTGGGAAAGATCGGGCCGGGGGCGGTAGGCGAAACTGGAAAGGAGCTTTAAGCGGATCGCTCCTGTTTGTTTAGAATCAGCGATATAAAAGGTGCTGTGCTGAGCCGCCACTACCTGATTGAGTTCGGACAGGATAGCCTTGGCCACCGTCGGCAGATCCCGCTGTCCCTGCAGCATCAGGGCGAAACGGGCCAAATTGGTTTTCAGCCAGACCTGCTCGGAATTTTTCAGGGTAGTGCCGCGCAGATTAGCGATCATCTGGTTAATGGTATCTTTTAGTGTCTCCACTTCGCCCCGGGCGTCCATACGGATGGACCGGGTCAGGTCACCGCTGGCGACAGAGCTGACCACTTCGGAAATGGAGCGCACCTGTGTGGTCAGATTGGCCGCCAGCTGGTTGACGTTATCGGTTAGTTCTTTCCAGGTTCCCGCCGCGCCCGGCGCGATGGCCTGGCCTCCCAATTTTCCTTCCACGCCGACTTCGCGGGCCACGCGGGTCACTTCGGAGGTAAAGAAACGCAGCTGGTCCACCATGGTGTTGACTTTTTCTTTCAACTGAAGAAACTCGCCCCTCACGTCGGCGGTGATTTTGGTGGATAAATCGCCGTTAGCGACCGCCGTGGTGATATCCGCGATATTACGCACCTGGCTAGTTAAATTCAGGGACATGAAATTGACATTGTCTGTCAATTCTTTCCAGGTTCCCGCCGCGCCCGGCGCGATGGCCAAGCTTCCCAGTTTTCCTTCAGTTCCCACTTCACGCGCCACACGGGTCACTTCGGTGGTAAAAAGACCCAGTTGATCCACCATGATGTTGACTTTTTCTTTCAACTGGAGAAACTCACCCCGCACATCGGCGGTAATCTTTTTGGAAAAATCGCCGTTGGCGACAGCCGTGGTGATGTCCGCGATATTACGCACCTGGCTGGTTAAATTGGAGGCCATAAAGTTGACGTTATCGGTAAGATCCTTCCAGGTTCCCGCCGCGCCCGGCGCGATGGCCTGGCTGCCCAGCTTGCCTTCCGTTCCCACTTCGCGGGCCACGCGGGTGACTTCCGTTGTAAACAGGCTCAACTGATCCACCATGGTGTTGACTTTTTCTTTCAACTGGAGAAACTCGCCCCGCACATCGGCGGTAATCTTTTTGGAAAAATCGCCGTTGGCGACAGCCGTGGTGATATCGGCAAAGTTGCGCACCTGGCTGGTGAGGTTGCTAGCCATGAGATTGACGTTGTCGGCCAAATCTTTCCAGGTTCCCGCGACGCCCGGCACAATGGCCTGGCCGCCGAGTTTTCCCTCAGTCCCCACTTCGCGAGCCACACGGGTGACTTCCGCCGTAAAAGACCGGAGACGGTCCACCATGGTGTTGATGGTTCTTCCTGTTTGGAGAAATTCGCCTTCCAGCGGGCGGCCGCCCACTTCAAGCGCCGCTTCCTGGGAAAGATCGCCCTTGGCCACAGCGCCGATCACCCGGGACATTTCACTGGTGGGACGAACCAGCTCGTCGATCAAGACATTCACCGATTCCATCATCTGGGACCAGGACCCTCCTGCTTCACCCACCAGTCCCCGCTGGTTGATTTTTCCTTCGGTAGCCACAGCCTGACGCAGGCGGTTGAGTTCATTCGCCATACGCTCGTTGATCGCCATCACATGGTTGAACGTGTCCGAAATCTTGCCGGCCATGCCGGTCCATTCAATGGGCAGGCGCACGGAAAAATCACCATGCTCCAGCGCTGTCATGGTGGTCAATAGTTCTTTGACATCCAATAAATCGGTTTCAGAAAATTCAGTCGGGAGGGAGGGGGGCTTGTTCATAGGGTTTGTTTTAAAGCAAGTTGCGTACCGCGCCGGGACTTGGACGGGGTTGTCTCGAATCCTCTGCCAATCCGGAGAAACAGCGGTTTCCGGTCGCCGACTCATTTTTTCAAAATGCCTTCATGACAAACAGCCGATCAAAATGATGGGCAAACCTATCATTTTGATTTCCAGAGCCGTCTCAGCCTTCCCAATTCGTCCTAAAATCACGCAAAAATTAAACAGGTTAACGGCTTGTTTCTTGCTTCTTTTATCGCTTTAGTCCAATGCTGAATTTGGTCCCATAACCCGGAAAGATATCATGATGCTACAACCTGAAAAAATTCATCGATCGTTGGATATCCTTCTGGTGGAGGACAATCATGGCGACGCCGTTCTCACCTACGAAGCCTTCAAATCCTGCAAAACACCCGTTGATTTGATCCGGGTCAAAGACGGCGAAGAAGCCATGCTTTATTTGAGAAAAGAAGGCCCCTACGCCGGCGTCCGCATTCCCGATTTGATTCTTCTGGATTTAAATCTGCCGAAAAAAAATGGCCTGGAAGTTCTTAAAGAGGTCAAAAACGATCCCCAATTGATGGAAATTCCCGTGATGATTCTCACCTCCTCCCAATCCGATCGGGATACGGAAAATACTTACGAAGCGAAAGCCAATTTTTATATCGTCAAGCCTTCCAATCTGGATGGGTTTTACGAGGTGATGAAATACGTGGAAGACATCTGGCTGTCCAGTCTTCAATATCGGATTTCCTCTGAAAAAGCATGAACCGAACCGATCTGATTTAATTTTGACTTTTAAAGGAGCCCGTCTTGTACAACCACGCTGAAAAAAGAATTTCTGAAATTCTACTGGTGGAAGACAACCCGGATGACGTCCTGCTGATAACCGAGGCTTTCAAGGAAAACGCCATAAAAACCCACTTGAATACAGTCGGCGACGGCGAGGAAGCCCTCGACTATTTAAATCGGAAGGGTAAATATACCGGTGCGGTGGCGCCGGATTTTATTATTTTAGACCTGAATCTTCCCCGGATGGATGGCCGCGCTTTTCTGAAGCGGATCAAGGAAGAAAATCTTTTCAAGTCGATCCCCGTCATTGTGCTGACTAGTTCCCGGTCCGATTTGGACATCCGGGAAGTTTGGGCTCTCAACGCCAATTGTTACATTGTCAAACCCACGGATATGGATGGATACATCGAAACCGTCAAAAAAATTCGAGACTTCTGGACGACTGTGGTAGTACTCCCCCCCAAGCCCAGCGCCGCCGCTTAAAGCGGTACGGTTCACGGCGAAAACCGATCGATTCAGGTTAAAACCTTCATACGTAGGATTTTTGTTAACTACCTTTAAAATGATAATAATGACAAACAGCTGTCAGCGATTATTGTCAAAAGACGATTCGGTTGAAATCACCCGAACTTTATTGATCACCTGCTGTTTACCCGCCAGGCTCTTCACCACCGAATCAATCCGCCGCTTTTCCTCAAAATCTTCCGCGCTTCCGTTGATCGTCACAATGCCGTTGGCGACCTGTACATGAAGATGAGTGCCCATCTGGCTGATTTGGCGGGAAATCACGCCTTCCAGTTCCACATCATTGGGGTCGGTGTTTGTCATTTTGAGTCTCCTTGGCGATACGAATTAGTGCGGTGTAGGCGTCGGCGCGGCCGTTCCGACAGGAACCATCGTTATCGTCGGCGTCAGATTGGCTGTTACTTTCGGGGGAATAGACGGTTTCCAATGTGGATGAATCTTTATGGGCATCGGTGTGGCTTCGTAACCCGCCGCGTTAAAACTTGAAATAGTGGCCGTACGCTGAACGGAAGGATAAGCCCCATCACCCTGGGCCGTCACGGGTGTTTGGGCGCCGGAAAAACCCGTCTCCAAAATCAACAATCCCCCGGCCATGACCAAAGCCGTCACGCCAAAAATTTTATTTTTAAAATTCATGAACCTCTCCTAACGAATGGACTTTACGCCGAACGCCTTTTAAGGCGTGACCTGGGTGATGGACGTCGTGGGCTCCACGTTCGCGGGATAACCCGGCGGCGTTCCTTCACCCACTACTTTTTGACCGAGACCATTTTTTTTGTGCTTTTGATGGGGTGTCGGTGTCGCCGGATCACCGGCCACCGTAGCCGTCGGTTGGGGCCCGCCCGCGGTTTGAGCGTTCAAATAAGTCATACCCAAGGCTGTCGTCAATAGGATGAAGCCCAGACACCAGATACTTAATTCTTTTTTGGTGAAGTTCACGACCTTCTCCTTCTTCTGGTTTGAAAAAAACCGAGGATGAAAAAAACCAGCGCGATGACCAGAACCACATGGATCAAACCGCCCATTGAATAGGATGAGACAAAACCTAAAAGCCAGAGACACAACAGCACTATCGCGATCGTATATAACATGGAACCCTTCTCTTTCTTGCGTCGCCCATAATAAAAGCAAGTACTGTGCCGCGCTCTCCGTCCCGAATCTCAATCATTTTCCCCGGCAATCCCGTTTTGAAATTCCGTTTCCTATCAAAGTGAGGGGGATGATTTTCATTTTGATTCGTTTTGATTTTCAAGGGTTGAGGTGGCTCAAAAACCACGTCTTTCAGTCGGACAGATTGGCTGGGTTCTTGCTGTATTAACGGGAATAAACAATGACGAAGGAGACCGATAGTGCCGCTCGAAATCATGAATATCGCCGAAGACTATATAAGCGCCATTAACAAACAGGATATTGAGGCGTTGGGCAAAGATCTTCATCCCCAGCTTCACTTCAAGGCCGCGATGTGCGAAATAGACGGCCGCCAGAACTTTTTGGAACACACCCAAAAATTCTTTTCATCCATCAAGGGATTGGAAATCCGCGCCCGTTTTTCATCCTCCCGCCAAACCTTTTTTCTCTACGACTTGTTCTTTCACAACTCCCTGGGCCTGTCCCGCACCGCCAACCTGATGACCTTCGAGGACGGAATGATCCGGGAAATGGAGCTCGTCTATGATCCACGGCCTTTTGAGCACTTTTTCAAAGACAAGAAGGATATGGAACAAAAGGTATTAGTGGAGCATTTGAAGTTTTAAGAGATTTGACTTTGAAGCATTTACCGGCTTACCGAAGCCTGGCTGGCAGTCTGGGGCGTGACTGGCCCTTGGACCGCGACATAACCTATCCCCAGGATGATCAACAACAACACCATGGCCAGAACCACCACACCAGCGTCCGCGTTTTTAAAAATCACGACTTCCTGCCCCTGCTTTGAAAAAAACCGACGATGAACAAAACCAGAGCCACGATGAGAGCGACGTGAATATAGCCGCCCAGAGTATAGGAGCTCATAAAGCCCAGCAGCCAGAGGAACAACAGAACCATCGCGATGATGTATAACATTTAAAATCTTTCTTCTTTGTTTTTCAGCTCGTCAACCATTCGGCCAAAACGATCCGGGAGTCGGATCATGTATAACCCGAACCCCTGCGCATCACCTGGTGCACCTGTAACAAAACCCTTCTTTCGAACAACGCCTCCCAGTCCGTCAAATAATTTTTGACTTTATCGGCAGAATGAAAATAAAGGATCTTCCGGTTCTTGAAATCTTCGAACTCCTGGGTTTTCTCGATGAACTGCAGCAGGTCATCGGCCAATTGGTCAGCCGAATAATTTTGATTTTCGCGGTAAGCGTTGTCCTCGCCCGCGTCGATTAATGTTTCCTCGTAAAACCAGAATCGGAAATCCAGATCACGGCCGCCTAGCAGCTTCCGGACAAGTCTGACTTGCTGCATGATTTGGACCGGGTCTTGATCCATGTTTTCTTCGGTCGCGGCCCGGCTGAGGCTTTGATCCGGGGCGTTCATTTGACTCAAGGGATTTTCATCGTTGTGGTCGGAAAAAAGATTCTCTATTTCCTGCTGTTCATCGGCGTTCAGATTGAGTTCGCCGGCCAGCAGAGGCATCTTGATCTCCAGTCCGGGCAGGTCAAAAGCGTTGACCGCCATAAATTGAAACCATTGCTGATCCGTAACCGTTCCCGCGATGGAGCTGCTTTGAGCCGCAGTCCATCGGGTCAAAGACAGAAAACAAAAAAACGAAAATAAAAACCGGAACCCTTTTTGCTTATTCACAAAACACCTCAACGCCCTTCTCCCGCTTGTCCCTTTTAACTGCCCACAATGTGTTCCTGGATTTTTTTCTTAAACTCGATGGGGTTTCCAATCCGGCGGCAGGTCTCTTGAACGCCGCCGCTGCTGGCGATCAGAACTGAGCCGTAACCCAAAATTCTTTCCAGGATTCCCTGGCTGACCGAAATATTGGAAATTTTGTTCAACTGGGTTTCGAAGGTCTTTACGCTAAAAACGCCTGTTTTGATAAGAACTTTCTTATTGGTCAAGGCAAATTCGGAGGACTGCCTGTCCTGGTAATTCATCAGGCCCAAAACCGCTGCCAAAATAAAAAACAAGACGGAAAACACTAACACCACTTTCCCCACAAAAAACGGGGACAAACCCAGGTAAACCCAAATCAGCAGTAAGGCCAGACTCCAAAACAGCCAAAATCCTGCCCAAAAAAAGATAAACCAACTCAGCTTGGTTTCATAAATCAGGGTTTCGTCCTTGGCTAAATTCTCCTCAATATACCGTCCCATACCCGCTCCTTAAGTCGTCATTTCCCATTGCCGCCGCGATGGGAGTTATCCAGCGACCACTTTCCCCCGCCCTTGGTGGCGATAAAGAGAAACAAAAAGCAGTAAATCACCGCAAGCTCGCCGTGGTTAGCGATCGGAAAAAAATCACCGTTGAACATATACCTGCAGTGGAATTGAAAATAGGCCACCGCCATTTCACCGCTGGCCAGAAACGCGGCAAAGGGCGTGAAAAACCCCGTCATAATCAATAATCCAAGCATCAACTCCAATATGCCGCCGAACCAAATTTGAGAACCAACCGGGTGCATCATGTTGGGATCGGGCCACAATCCCAAAATTTTCTGAGCTCCATGACAGGTGAATAAAAACCCTGTTACGATTCTCATCACACTGTAGACATCCTCCGAATACCTCGAAAACGGATTATGAATTTTACGCATTTTCATAATGACCTCCTTTTTGTATCAGCCATCTGTCCCTTTTACTAAAACGTGCCCCGAATAGAAAATAGGGCGGACGTCTTGGGACGCCCGCCCTACAAAAAACAAGAGGTTAGATTACTGTTTAGCTGTTTCTTTGTTTTCCACATCACTGCTGCTGGTAACTGAGACCTGGTCTTCTTCGCTTAAATGCTTCACCACCGCGTCCAAATGGCGGCGGTCGTTCTTCAATTCCACAACGCATTCCGCTTTATCAGCGACGCGCTTGTTCAGCTTGTCCGTATCAGTGTTCACGACGGTTTTATCGTTCTCCACATCGGCTTTTCTCTTCTCAATCTCGTCGGTAGCGTAACGCTTTTGGGCGTCATCCAGTTTGGCGGTATCATCGGCCATTTTGTGGGTGTCGCGGACAACGTCTTTGCGCGTGTCTTTGATTTTTTCATCAAACTTACGAACAATGACCTTGTCATTCTCAATCTTGTCCGCCAGATGCTTTTTCAGCCGTTCCCGGTCTTTTTCGACGACGGCTTTGTCGCTTTCCACGTCATTCTTCGCTTTCGCGATGGCTTGCTCGTCTTTCGCGGTCTGGGCGTCTTCCAATTTGGTCATGTCATCCGATAACTTATCGGTGTCGCGAACCACATCTTTACGCGCCATATTGATATTCACGTCATTATCGCGGAGGGCGGCTTTGTTGACCTCGATCTTATCCGTCTCGTTCACATCGGCGCTGCTGTCCGCGCTCATATCACCCCGGCTGTTGACGCTATTGGCGCTCACATTGGCGCTGGTGTTCACATCCGCTTTGATCAAAGGCTTCGTTTGAACAATGGAGTCTTCCGCCATCGCCAGACCCGTTCCTGACAAAATCAACAAACTCATCGTTAGATTTAATAAATTCTTCATTTCTCTTCTTTCTTTTCTTTTTTAAATTAAATGCTCATCTGGTTAGAGCAAGGACCATGCCGCCGATGGTCGGAGGGAAATCGCCTGCCTGCCCCAAAAAATAAAACAGCCTTCGAAATGGCCGATCAAAATGATGGCTGTCGAGCTCATTTTGATTGTTCGGGGCCAGGCCGGTTGATCAGAAAGCCGTCTGTAAATTAACTCCCGTATCCAGTTGGGTAATATCCTGTCCCGCCACGGAAGAAAACTGCTGGGTGTAGCCGCCCAGAATCTGGACTTTCAGGTTCCAGGCCGGAACCATCGTCCATCCGAATGAAAGGGGCAGGCTAAAAGCCTCGTCCATGCGGTCCTCATTACCGGGAACCTGATTGAAGTTGTAATAACGGGTGAAAGCGGTGAAATCGAAAATGAAATTGAGCCGGGGGGTAAACCGATAGATAAAGGGAATCTCAATTTCCAAAGCGCTGGAACCCGTGCAAGTGTAATTCCCCGAGCCGTCATTAAGCTGAATCCACCTCTGACTGAGTCCGGGATTGAAATCGATCTCCAGCGGATCCGCGGGCAGACTTTTAAACGCTTTGGCGCCCGTGCCAAAAACACGGTTGAAGTTGTACCCCGCTTCCACATCACTGACCCAGGCGTAACCGGAAAAACCTGCCGGAACCGTAAAACTGGATTTAAGGGCAACGAAAGGAGAGGATTCAAAAGAAATTCCCTGGTCTGTGAAATTCATCTGAAGTTGGGCCGAAAGCGTATTCAGGTTGTATCCGGAATTATCCGGATAAATCGCGGTGTCGGCTCCGATAATTTCGGTTAAAAGAAAATCCTCGCCCAGAGGAGCGGAATGAAGCATTTCGATCTGTGGATCAAAGTCCCAGGCGGGCGTGGAAGACCCGCTGGCGAGGCCCGGGTTGGTGTTATAAGTCAACGGCGCCGTAATGGCGAAAATCAGTTCTGAAGACGCGGGGCCTTGTATCCCCACACCGCCTCCCGCCATCAGGCTCAAAAGCTGGCTGCTGAGCGAGGGTCCGGTTCTCGAATCCACATTCAGATTTTGCTGGGGCTGGGTTAAAGGATTGGAAGCGGAGCTGGGTATCGCGGTCGGAACCGGAATAGGAAGTGTCGGAAGGGCCGATGCCTTTTCGGTGAACGCTTGAAGGATTAAAAAAGTTCCCAATACCATCACTACTATTTGTTGACGATTCAAACGCCCGCCTGACTTTCGGATTTTTAAAAGTCTTCACCGACCCGACAAAAGAGATTTATTTTTCAGCCTTCCAGCGGTTCCGCGGTTTTCGACAAACGCCGGCCGCCGGACCCGATTTGAACCTGGGTCAAACCGTGAAAGATCAAATAAACGCCCAGAAAAGTTCCCGGCACCCAGGTGCCTGAAACGGGCCATTCGGAATAAATCACCCAGGCGCAAAGAATGGAAATAACCCCGCCGAAAATCACCCAGCCCTGGTGGGGGTGGGGTTCAAAACAGCAGGAAAGGATGGAGAACAACCCGCTGGTGAAAATAAACATCGCGATGAGAAAAGTTAAAATAATGGCGTTTTCCGTGGGATTCATAATTAAAAAGAAACCGCTGACCATGGCCAAAACACCAAAGAACAGCAGAGACCAATAACCCCCGACTTTACTGAGCCGGAAAGCGAAATAAATGGTCGCCGAGCCGCTGAGAATAAAAAACCATCCCAGATAAAGCACCGCCGCCAGAGTAGCGAGGCTGGTAAAAGCGACCGCCAGAAAACCCAGGACAATGTTGAAGAAACCCAAATACATCAGCCGGCCGAAATGAGTTTCAGCCTTTTGACCCTGACTATGAAGCGCGTGAATATAATCCATGACAGCCCCTTACATAACGAGTATTTGAGTTTCTCAACGCCCATAAAAATATTTGCTTTTTCAATACCGGACGTCCGACGGATCAATGATCCCAGTCGTGGCGGTCGTCATGCCAGGCGTGCTGTGAACGCCAGTTATCATCGTAATCGTGGTCGTAATGCCATCTCTGATCATGCACAATCGACACGCCCACTCCCGCGCCGTTAATATGCGCATAGCAGCCGGCGTTAAAAACAGACAGACCCGCGATCAAAATAAAATAAAAACCCAAAATAACTTTTTTCATTTGAAGACTCCTTAAAATTTGAGGCGGCCTGGGGCCGCCCTTTCTGCCCGTCTTATCGTTTACGGATGCGTAATGGTGTTGGAAAGCAAGGTCACATTGCCGTTTTCAGCCAGGGCCCGGCCCGTCAGCGACGCGCCCGTATTAAAGGTGACCGAGGTGTAGGCCATGATGATGCCCTTCATGGAAGCGGTCGTATTCAGCGAACAATAGCCCGCCGCGGCCCAATAAATATTGGCGGCCTGTGCGCTGTTGGTCAGGATAATCTTGCGGCCCGGTCCCACGATCAGGTTGCTGGCGACCTGGAAAATAAAGATCGAGTTCGCGTTGCCGTTTCCGTTCAGCGTCAGGTCGGAGCTGGATATGTTGAGATTGGCCGACTCGGTATAGAGGCCGGGATAAAGGGTTTGTCCCCCGATGTCCGCGCCGGGCGGCAGAGTGGCTCCGCCGGTCCGTCCCATGGCGTCCGTATAAGCTACACCCAGATTCAGTTTGGCGGTGTTTGCCGTAGCGTCGCCCAGATCAATAGGCCCGCCGCAATTCTCCACAATCGCCGGCGACCCAGTGACGAAAGACGCTCCATTGGGATACAAACCGTAGCCGCCGCAAGTCGTGCTGGGACCGCTGTTGCTGATACCCGTATAAGCCAGGATCACATAGTTCCCGGAGGTTCCCATATTAACAGCGGCCTGCAGATTGGTTTGCGGCGTGGAATAAGCGGCCGGACCTGAGGGACTTGAACTGCTTCCGCAACCCAGCATCAAAGCGAGGGGAAGCAGGGCCATCATCATCAAAAAACCGAATATCATTTTCATTTTGTTTTCCTTTTAATTTTTTGTGTCTGGCGCCTGTCGTGAGCCCATCCGCTCCTACACCAAGACCGTTAGCCGAGACGCGCGGTTTAGATGTGCCGGATTCCCCCGGCGAACGACAAGTTTTGGTTCTGTTAATCCCCGATAAAAGGGCCAGCTCTAGTTAAAAAAACTTTTAGCGGTCTTAAACGATTTATCCAAAGTCTTGAAAGCCTTGTCTGCGCCGGTTTTCAATTCTTCCCAGCCCGCTTCGCCGGATTTTTGAATCTCGATCACCTTTTCTTCCATCTCGGCGCGCATAACGTTTAAATCCGCGATGTTCTTTTTGGATTTCTCCACGTTTTTGCCGATCATCCGGGAGGCCTTTTCCTGAAATTTGTGGATTTCAGCACTCCACGATTTGAGATTCCCGGTTTGTCTTTCAACGTAAGCGTTTTTCGTTTCACTCATGAGATCTGCTCCTTTTTGTCTGTCGCTGGGCGGCTGGCCATAGTTGCGCCAACTGTTAAACAACAGTTGGCGAACTTTTGATTTCCGCGCTAACTTTGCTTCAGAGGCTCAATGATGGTCGTCGTGGTGATCGTTATGATGGTCATCATGGTGATCGCCGCCCACACCTATCACCAAAGCCGCGTGAACCGGATGATGATAATGACGGCGATGATAATGATGAACCGGAGCCACGATCACTACCGCGGCGTGGTCGTCATGATGAAACCCGTCATCCGCCATCGCCATCCCCGAACTGGCTAAAAACAAAACTCCCAGCAAAACTTTCATAAAGCTTTTCATAACTGCTCCTTTTTTTGCCCGTCAAGAGACCAGGCTTTAGTTGTGCAAACGGTCAAATAACCATTTGCGTGGTGATTATTCAGCGTTGTACGGATTACCCTGCGCGTCAAACAGGTCGTACGACCCGTCATTTAATTTCACGACTATCTCCAGCGGTCTTCCGTTGTTGACGTCGGAATATTGAATACTTTGAACGCCCGATGCCAAATAAATGGGATCGAAAGAAGGGACCGCGGCGGAGTCATACAGAAAAGCGTCGCCGTCGCTCTGGACCACTTTGACGTTTCGGGTTCCATCCGGGCTGCTATAGGTTGTCTCATTGGGTTCCTCGGCGCCGGTGACCACAATCTGGTCATCCGCCGAATTCGCGTCGACATAATCGTTATCGTCATAACAATAAAGATCGCCCACGTGATAAGGATCCTGCCACCACCAATAGTTGTTGTTGTAGAAGCACCAGCGGTTATAGCCGCTGTCGTACCACCACCAACGGCCCGCGTAATTACGGGTCCAGAAATACTGGCTGCCGCTGTAAAAACCGTACCAGTGGTAGCCCGAGTTATCGATGTAATGGGCGTAGTTAAAACCATTGCCGTTGTGCCAGTAGGTCTGGCCCCGCTGGGTTTCGTTGGCATTTTCCCGGCCGATTTGCGCCGTAAAAGCCGCGCCGTTGACCACACCCATCTGGGCACGGACCCCCGCGTTATTGAACTGTCTGGCTGAAACCAACGTGCCTCGAATCGCCTCACCTTTCGGCCCCCTTTGGGGATAGCCAATGATGGAATGAGCGCGGTCCGTGGAGACCATTTCGGAACGGTCGGTGATATGGCTGGGTTCGGACTTGACCCCAATTTTCGACAGCTTCTGGCGAACATACCCCTGCTGATAAGCATGATGATGAACCACGTTGGCGTTTCTCACCCCCGCCACGCGGGCGGCGCTGAGCTGACGGGTGGCCTGAACTCTTTGAGCTGGTACAACCGCTCTTTGTCCAGTGTTATGGTTCCACTGAATCTGGCCGTAAGATGGCTGTCCCCCGCGGAAACTGCCGCTGCTACTGGTGTGATTCATGTGAATCGTCATGGGCTGACGGGCCGATATCGGACGACCAACGGTCGAATGACTCATTCGCATCGGCGAGGACTGGCGGGCTGCTCCGCCTCTATTTACCCCGCTTTTCTCGTGGTCATCCGCGGCGTACAAAGCGACCGCCGCCAAAAAGGCCAGAACTCCCATTAAAATCGTGGCGCGTTTCATGTTTTTCCTTTTCGTTTTCAACTTAGTGGTGCAAAAGAAAGACGGCCAGACATAAGCCGGCTAAAAGTTGGAAAAGTTCGCTGAGTCCGCTGTTTCTTTTCTTGAGTTCCAGATTGGCGATATTCATTACTTCGCCTGCGCCGTTTCTGTCACCGTGACCAGACAGGAGACGGTTTTAAAGTAGGGTTTTTGTTTTAACTCGGTGTCGGCGATCTTGAATTCCAAAATGCGGATTTCCACATCAAAACCGTTGTAATGAATCACTCTCCAGGCGCTGCGGTCCAAAGGCGTTCCCG
>Ga0206829_10291_pt1 | contig 15677 bp, 11 predicted proteins | sample Alteio_BWOrgCont_75_FD_152862 | JGI IMG/M metagenome (GOLD analysis project Ga0206829, IMG submission 152862) | Enriched cells from forest soil in Barre Woods Harvard Forest LTER site, Petersham, Massachusetts, United States -... | ecosystem: Environmental > Terrestrial > Soil > Temperate forest >... | reverse complement strand
AGCGGGTTGGATAACGGGGTCAGTTTTTGGCTTAATAATCAAGAATGGTTTCTGAGACACTTAAATTTCCATAATTCATATTGAGATCTATTTTAGAAGCCTAGCATAGTTCGCTAAAAAAATGAATCGAATTGACTCACCAATTTCATGATGATATTAGTCCACTATCAAATCAAGCAAAAAGCCAAAGTGGGCACATTCACTTGTACAGCAGTGGTCTCATTCCGGCGCTCCCGGCGTTTCAATCCTCAAAAGGCACCCTGGGCTATTGAAAAAGGGAATTCGGATTCTCTCGGATACTCAGGAAGCGCGGGCTCCGAGTCGGGAGTCTCTGCCCGAACAGCCTTTCGATTTACAGCTTTTAAACTGCAGTCCACTCTACCGACGAAGCCGAAAATTATATTTGGATCAAGGGGGAGCATTTCTGCCAACACTCGTGTCTTCTCCAAGGACATTGAGTTCTTCGATTCTATTAGAGCAAAAGATTGAATACAGCCCAATTGAAAGGGAATTGATCTGGTTGGCTACGGATAAAATCGAGTCCAAAAGGCCTAGCCAACTTTTAGTTTTGCGCACTTACTGTTCGAGCCTATATCATGAACAGAATCATCGGATATTGTGGAAGCTCCTTCCATCCGCACCTAAAGACAAGATCGCACTTCGTAGGTATTTAAATTTTGTTGAGAGTTTAGTAATCATCCTCGATATGGCATTGGGGGATGAATTGGGTGAGTGCCTTGCGTCATTATTCTATCTGACTGGCGTAATCTACGATCCTGGAACCTCCGTGCGCAGTGAATTGAAAAATCGACGGGAATATCGAAATTACTTGCAGGCGGCACTTCATTCTACTTATCTTATTCTTGAACTATTTGAACCTCGGGACCTGCCTAAGGTCATGCAAGCCCTATTTCCTAATTTAGGTGAGATTGCTAAAAGAGCCGCAATACGGAGTTCAAATTTGGATGAGGCATTTATCTACCGTACCAACGTTCTATGGCAGCGTAGGCATCGGGAAACCATTGTTCAGGCGCTTTGCCAAAAGCCTGCCTCCCAAAGGGGTTTGGAGAATGCTTTGGTGGCGCCGACTCTTCAATTGAGTGGAGATCCGATGGACAATCGCCAACAATATCTGATTGCGGAAAAATTATTTGACGTTTTTGACCTCTGAGTTCCGGTAACTTTGGCGACCTCTGGCATATTTTAATTGGCTCCTCGATCTAAATATGCTGATAATAAGGTATGTTGGGTTTAGTTCTGACTGCGGGTGGTGCGCGAGGCGCCTATCAAGCAGGCGTAATGAAGAAGTTGGGGGAAATTTCTCGGCTTCGAAATCAATCTTCTCCATTTAAAATTATAACCGGAGCCTCGGCTGGAGCGATCAACGGCGTCTCCCTGGCGGCTAGTACAGATAGTTTTTTTGATTCAACCCAGCGAATTACTTCACTTTGGGGAAATATCAAGGTCAGCAATATTTTTAAGACGGATTTCATATCTCTAAGTCTTAGAAGTGCTCAATGGCTCCACGATTTATCGTTAGGTGGACTTTTGGGAGGCGGGGGGGCGCAGTCTCTATTGGATTTTCGACCTCTCAGGGAGTACTTGAGTAAAAACCTATCCCTGGACGGCATTGCAAAAGCAATTGACCAGGGAAGTCTTTATGCCTTGGCGATCTCTGCGACCAATTACTATTCCGGAAAATCCTATACTTTTATTCAGGGCAAGGCGGGTCATCCCGTCTGGGAGAAGAGTAGGAGAGTATCCGTACCCGTAACAATGGAAGTGGATCATGTATGGGCATCGTGTGCAATTCCAATCATATTTCAACCGGTATTAGTGAATTCTAGCCTCGGAGATTATTACTTTGGTGATGGCGGCTTACGTCTTATCAATCCTTTGAGTCCCGCAATCCGTCTAGGGGCGGACCGAGTTTTTGCGATAGGTATTCGGTCGCAAAAGTCTTCTGAAAACCGATTAAAAGGGGAACTCCTGGAAAGCAAAGACAATAAATATAGAATGAAGCCGCCGCCATTGGCCCAAGTCTTCGGAGTGGCTTTAAATTCAATCTTTCTGGATCATCTCGATACGGACGTCGAACATCTGAAAAGAATGAATGATCTATTGGTATCAAATAAGATAGATCCAGAGAATCTTCAAACAAAAGAGCCTATGCGAGTGATTACGCCGCTCATAGTGAATCCCTCCGTGGATCTCGCCGCGGTTGCTGAAGAACACGACAAGAGAATGCCTCGAGTCGTGCGTTATTTAATGGATGGCTTGGGTACTTCCAAAGCCCAAAGCGCTGATTTGCTCAGTTACCTGCTCTTTGATTCCCATTACACCCAAGCATTGATCGATATCGGTTACAAGGACGCCGCGACACAAATAGATGAAATTGAAAATTTTCTATGTAGCGAAGTGACGGAATAGCATCATTTTGGCTTGAGAATTGATTTTGGCTGGCGGCTGGGTAGCTTTAGAATAAACCGAGTATTTTGACATTCTTGATCAAGCATGAGTTTGCCGTGGTGCGATTCCATTATCCCCATTGACACACTGAGGCCAAGGCCCGTTCCTTTGCCAATTTCCTTTGTTGTAAAGAAGGGCTGCATAATTTTCTTTGCGATATCAGTTGGAATTCCATTTCCAGAGTCTTTAACGGAAATCTCAATAGTGTCCTTTAAAGTTAAAGCTGAGGTAATTTCTACAAATGCGTTGGGTGTTCCTTCAATGGCATCAAACGCGTTAAAGAGGAGATTAAGTATCACCTGTGACAGTTGCTCTTCTCGACATTGGACAACTAAATCCGGATCTATAGCCTCTGTCTTGATTTGAATTCCGCGATGAACAAATCGAGAGCGACAAAAGTCCAAGGTATTGTTGATTAAGTTTGTGACTTTTACTTCTCTGAAGGGATCATTTGATCCGTCTCTTGCAAAAGCTCTTAATCCAGTAATAATTTTTGCGGCACGATCAACTGCTTTTACAATAGTTTGGGTTAAGGTTTGAATCTTAGCTGGATCGACAGGATTTGTCTCAAGCAGCATTTGAATTTGTTCGGTATAGGCGCGAATGATCGTCAGAGGGTTATTAATTTCGTGGGCGATGCCTCCCGCCATTTCGCCGAGAGACGTCATTTTTGCAGAATGAATAAGCTGCTGTTCACCATTCTTCTTCTTGCTGATGTCAAATTGGACAGAAATATATTGTTCAATATTTCCCTTTTCATCAACTTGCGGAATGATTGAGGTGTCTAACCAAAATAAATTTCCTGACTTATTTCGATTGCAGATCTCTCCGCGCCACGGTACTCCGGAGGCAATTGTATTCCACATATCGACAGAAAATGACTTAGAGTGATACCCAGAGTTCAAAATTCGTTGATCCTGTCCTAGAAGTTCTTTCTTTGTATAACCGGACAGGTTGCAAAATACATCATTTATATGAATAATTATCCCTGCTTTATCGGTGAAGCAGACGGCCGCTAGTTGATCTAGCGCGGAACGGTAAAACTTCGCGGTCCCGTGGGCTTTTCTAAGTTCTGAAGTGTCTGAGGCAATAAACATAACGAGACGTTTGTCATTGATCGTAATAGGTACAAATGAACCGGTAGCATAAACGATTTTGCCCGCCAAAGTAGTTAATTCTGTGTCAAACGCAACTGCTTTTCCCGATTCAATTGCTTTAAGGGCTGCATCAGTCAGTCCAGCCTTTTTCCACGCCGGCACTTGTTTAATGTTCTTGCTTAGAATAACGTCGTGAGGAGTCCCTGACATGTCGGATACAGTTTTATTTGCCATTATGCTCTGTCCGTCTGCGCTAAATACGACAACTCCTACCGGAATATTATCAAATGCTGCTTCGTACAATTGATGTAATGCTTGTTTTTTTGGTGTGGTCTTTTTTTTTGCGCTACGGTGCATACTAGTAGCTTTTTCGGAATTTTAGGCAATTAAGTAAAGTCGCATTTTCTCGGAATTTGCCACATTTTAATGTTCAGGTGTCTAAAGCCTAGACACTTTATTTAGTGACTTATATTTAGATAATATTAATGAAATCAATAGTCTTCATTACTGCGTCATTTTGGCAAGGGATTTGCTTAACGCAAGTTCGAAGTTGAGGTAGGCCCAGTGAATAAGGCTAGAGTTTTAAAATTTGCAAGTTTGGCAGTTTCGGTCGGAATCATTGCGACCTGGTTCCCTCATAAGGGATATTCAGCATACAGTCGTCCCATTGAGTGGTCGGATATGAACGCATTAGATCTTCGTCCTGTCTTGCGTTCTCAATACGCCTCACATGGAAATCTCTATGATCCAGTGATTTCGCATTCCTCATTCGATTCAGTTTTGAATGACTCGGAAAAGAGAATTAGCCCCGAGTTTCATATTCCAGATGTACTCAAGCCGAGCGTAAATTTCTGGCTACATATTTATACTGAGTATTCAACTCAAAATGTGGTGATTTTCGATTCTAACGATCTAGGAATCGTTTATGAAATGGTCGATCTCAGACCATTGGCGCAAAAGGCTAGAAATCAAGTGGTATATGAAATTCTTTCTAAGAGGAAAATTGACACCACCATGGAAGCTTATCGAAAGGCTTTTACGCTCCTTGCGAGAAATCCAAGACCGAAGAACCCGAATCGGGAACAAAAGATTATTATAGAGAAATTCAAAGGACTGAAACGACATCGTCCATATAATGACCTTAAAACAAGCGTAAAGTTTATTCGTGGTCAACGGGACAATGTAATCAAAGGGCTTCTTTCCGCCGAACCATTTTTGCCTAAAATGGAAATGATCTTTAGAAATATGCAAGTGCCTCCTGAGTTGACCAAACTGAGTCTTGTGGAAAGTTCGTTTGATTTGAGGGCAACTTCGAAGGTAGGTGCCTCCGGTGTATGGCAATTCATGCCAGCAATCGGAAAGAAATACCTGATAATCGATGATCAAGATCAAATTGATGAACGCAGATCTCCATTGAAATCTACAGTTGCCGCTGCAAAAATGCTCCGGTGGAACTATCAGTACTTAGGAAATTGGGTTCTTGCTGTGATTTCCTACAATCACGGGTTGAAGAATCTTCCGAGGTCCAGGGGGAAGAAAATCAGCTTCGCTCAAACCGCTCATCTGTTTGAAAGTCGTGGAAAGAAGCCAATCCTTGGATGGGCCAGTCGTAGTTACTATTGTGAGTTTCTTGCAATGGTTTACGCCGAAGCCTATCGCAAACACTTTTTCGGGGAAATCCCTTTTTCACCGGTTCGACCCATCAGCTTTGTTCCAATTAAGAAACACGAGACTGCGCTCACATTTTCAATGAAAAATGCAGTCTCGCTTCAAGAGTTCAAACTTTTGAATGCTGATATCTTAGATATTCATCAACCTTTACCAGTAGGGTTTTGGGTTGTTGTTCCTGGTCACACAGACAATATACATGATTTTGTTTCAACCACTTTGGTGAAGATGAAAAAGTTGTCACAAGCACCTTCTCCACGGCACCATCACAAGAAGGCTTGAAATCAAATATTGCTCACTAGGTCATTCAGCAGATTTTGTCCATTGAATGAGCCCCAGCCGGTGGCATTATCGTATCCTGGTACTGCCGGATAAAAGATATTTGTACTACCGTCGCTAATGTCGTTGAAGTCATTGTGATAACGTGAATTCTTTCCAATCTGATATATAAGCGGATTTGGAAAGCCGAGCGGCGTGGACCCATTCATTTCTCGTTGTTGATTAACTAAAGCGGCGAAGGCGGCCCACATCGGAGCGGCGCAGCTGGTCCCGCCGAATACCGTCCAAACCCCTCCAGTAAAAATCGCATAACCGGAATACGGATCTGCATTGAGTGCGACGTCGGGAGTGTTTCTCATGGTATTTGATCCTTTATTCTGACTTGTGGCTAGACCGGTTTGCCACTCGGGAATAGCCCAAATCGTGCTGATGCCACCGCCACCAGCGCCGTCAGATGGGGTGCCGTCATGATTCCAAGTAGTCTCACTTTCATAAGTGCCGTCGGATGATATTTCCAAGTGGGTTCCTCCAACTGCCGTAACATAGGGTTGAGAGCTGGGATCATCTACGCTCAGATTAGAACCATTGTCGTCTGCACCGCTGTCACCGGAGGCTGCAAAAAACGACTGTCCTTGGGCAGCCATTTGTTTGAAGATATTATTTTCAGATTGAATAAAGGATTGGGGGCTTTCATCTTCAGTCATTCCCCAAGAGGTACTCACATTTCGTGCTAAATTGTCGTCTGCAATTTTGGAATAGGTGTCCAAAAGCCCTTGAGAAGTATTTGGTCCTTCATAAACTATAATTTGGTTTGCGTTGGGAGCCATAGAAATCATGAGTTCAATATCCAGGGTAACTTCGTTCGCTCCTCCAGTTCCGGAAGGTACCCCGGAGGCCTGGTCAACCAGAATATTCTGCAGAGGCATGGCGGGCAATCCAAAGTAGTCTTCGTAGGACGTGATATCGCTGGTGAGATAGCCGTCTAGTTCGAAAAGAGCTAAGGTTTGGCCGGAGCCTTTGAGGTTGGTCGGAAGATTATACGCCTTTTGAATATCGGAAGGTGTATATCCGCCATTTGGGCCGCTGCCAGCATGTTGGACTCCATATGCTTGGATGGCCAAGCTATGGGCATAGGATTTTAATCGCGTGACATTCTGCAGACCGTGAATTGCCTGAATCGGAAGATTTGAAGGCACCTTGAGTTCGCTTGAGGGTGCAAAATAATTGGTACCTTGCTGAGCAGTTTCTTGGTGAAATTGGTGAATTTCAGTGTGAAATAATCGATTCAGAGCTTCTACTTTTCCGTTTGCATGCAAAAATAAGCGATTATCCGTGGTGCCAAGCGGCTTAATGCCATGCGCTTGTAAAAAAGAACTGACTTGCGAGACTTGTGCGGGAGTAGGTGAGTATACAGAATGAAACTCTTCCGAACTGATGAAGTGATGGTAAGCCGGACTACCGGAACGGTACATTTCGTGTAATCTCTGATCCAGTTCCGCTTCATTGTTCAGTGTTAGGCCAATTGTAATTGGGAGTTCTTGGTCAAGCTTTGTTGTACCCATGTCCGAGAATCCCTTCACTTTTGGGGGGATATGACTGAGTAAACTCTTCAAATTCAATGAGTTAGAAGCTGTGAAATTGTTTTGATCTTTTGCGGCTTCGCTGTCGGCGCAGCTCGTGCATAAAATTGCGAATAGACTTAAAACAGTATAAGTAGGTATTCCAATAGACATCGCGTTTTCTCCAATTTAGGTTATTGCGGTGACTATTGAATTTATACGACTACCTACTGCAAATGTTTCTATCGTCTATATGTGGGCTGCTTGCCAAGAAGAATGTTTAAGAAGAAATCCAAGGAGAGATCCCAAGAAATGCTAAGAAGAGATGCCGGAATGAGAAACTAAATTTCTAATGACTTCTTTACATTGAAGAACGCTAAATGGTTTGTGGAGGTAATAAGGGCCGTACAGTCCCATCTTGCGGGTGAAGATTTCAATGGGTATGGACGACATAAGTAAAATAGGAATGTCTGGGCACTCTTCTCTCCATTTATACCAAAGATCTAGTCCTGTTTCGGAGTTGGGTTTTAAGTTGATATCTGCAACTATCACTGCGTACCGAGAAAACCTGGATCTACGGATACCTTCTTCGGCCGATTCACTCCAGTCAATTGCCACTCCTGGGATTGCTGACTCAATTGCCGCCTTGACAAGTGGTTGCATCCACAGATCATCTTCGACTACCAACGCCTTCGTATAGCTTGAATTCATTGATTCCCCCTTGATTTGTCGTCTTAAATGAATATGCGGTCTGGTCTAAGCAGTGGGTCTAGTCTATGCGGTTGGATAATGATCCCAGCTGGCTTTTGCAGCTCGCCTTGAAAAGTAATGCAGAATATTCTCAAAAACTTGCCTGCACTCTGAAACAGTAAACGGCTTTTGAAGATAGGGAGGGCAGATGGATTCTTGTCCGACTGTGGCAAAGAAGCGATCTAGACTGAGAGAGGAGGTGATGAGCACCGGGGTATGAGGAAAAAGATCTTGGCAGGTCCTCCAAAAGTCAATTCCTGTAGTTTTACCATCCAGGAAAATATCCGCCACGATGAGATCATAGGGTAGCATGGGACTGACTGAAACAATATTTTTGAGTTGGGTAATGGCGCCCTCTGCGTCAGTTGACCAATCTAAATCTATTGTTGAATCAATGCTTCTCAGCACATTTTCTATAACTAAACTGAGTTCGAGATCATCTTCGAGCACAAAAACTCGATAGGGCAAACGTTTACCACCGGGCGACAGCTTAAAAGGCGTCATACGATTTCTCCTTGTATGTTAGAGGTTAGGTAAATCTCAGTTTCTTGGATTAATGAGTTGATGGAGTAGGCATCATGTGTTCGTGCTGCTTCTTCCAACTTTTTACCAATCTCTCCTAGTTCTTCAAAACCGTAGCTCTTTGCGTTGCCTTTCAATCGGTGTCCTAAAGTTTCAATTCGTTCAAAATTTGCCTGTTCTAAAAGAGTTTTGAGAGTCTCCAATTCTTGGGTTCGGCTTTTTAAGTATTCCGGTCCAAGTGCCGCAATCTGCTTTTCAATTTCTAAAGCTGGGTCGGCCATTGGAACGGTGATTCTACCTGTGAAGTTCACAATCGTCTGCCGAAGTTGATGTGGCGACACAGGTTTCATTAGATAATGCGAGAATTTTGATTTCCTAAACCGATCAGACGAAGATTCATGGTCATGGGCGGATACAGCAATGATGGGTGTTGGATAGAAGTTCTCAGAGAATTCCCACTCGCGAATCAGTTCAGTCGCCGCGTAGCCATCCATCTCCGGCATTTGCAAGTCCATTAGAACGATATCGAATTGCGCTAGCTTAAACTTCTCGACAGCGATGCGCCCATTGTCTGCGAAGGCGAGACGGTAAGGAAGTGATGATAAAAATGCCTTCACAAGGAATTGATTGTCTTTTGAATCATCAACCACGAGGATACGCAACGGTCTTTGGTCGTACGCCGGACTAGTTTCTTGGTCCGTGATTTCGCCGGTTTGCAGCGATTTTGTTACGCTCAGACCTTGAGCGATCGCTTCAATCAGTTGTAAAGGTTTGACGGGTTTAAAGAGAAAGTTCTTGATACCATATTCTGCTAGTTCCTCGATATCTGAAGAGGAAGCAGTAGTTTTAATTATGAATATGAGGGATTCTGCTTTTAAGTTACCCTTTCGGATTTTAGAATAAAGCGAAGGAAGTAATCCCTTTGAGAATTCATAATCAAATATCATGATCTCGCGTTGTTCAATCCTCCTGGAATCGGATGGTAGCAACTCTCCGGAGATCATTTCTTGCAGTTCTTTTGGCGTTTGGATGCGCACCGAGCTGCCACCCGTTTGATTGATGAGTGCCGCAAGTGAATTTGATATCGACATATTTGGTTCTACAATTACTGTAGAGTATGACCCAAGGCTGAGTTGTGCTACTTGTTCTGCTACGGAGTGATTCTCAATGACGGTAAAGGATAAAGAGAAATAAAAGCGGCTTCCAACGTTTTTTTGGCTCTCTACCGCAAGTGTGCCACCGAGGAGGGAAACGAGATCCCTGGAAATACTGAGTCCTAATCCGGTACCGCCAAACCGACGTCGTACAGTTGAATCTTCTTGAATAAAAGGATCAAATATTTTTTCAATCTTTCTTTTTTCAATGCCCATGCCGGTATCGATGACCGCAAATTGAATCAGCGCGAGTCGGTCGACTTTAATGAGTTCTACCTTGAGCGTTACTTCACCTTGTTTGGTGAATTTCACGGCATTTCCTAAAAGATTCGTTAGAATTTGTTGGAGGCGAACTGGATCACCCATCAGTTTTGAAGGGAGATTCGTGTCTAAATCCAGTATCAGTTCTATTCCATTTGCGTGGGCTCCGTAAACTGAAAGATCAATGGTTCGTTCAAGGAGTTTATACAGTTCAAACGGAATGCTTTCCATGTAAAGAGTTCCGGATTCGATACTCGAGAAGTCCAAAAGATTATTGAGTACTTCCAGAAGTCCACTGCTTGATTTTTGAAGAATGAAAGATATTTTTTCTGTTGGTCACCCAATGGAGTTTCGAAAAGAAGGTGCGTCATCCCCAGTATTGAATTCATGGGATTGCGCATTTCGTGACCCATGCGACCTAAAAAGTCAGACCTAGTGCGAAGTGCATCATAGAGGCTTTCTACCGCTGGCCTGAATACGTAAAGAGCTTCAAGAACTAAAAGTGAAAGCGTCACGAAGAGAAGTAATAGCTCGATTCTCTTTGCGTCGACGATCCTATTTTCAAGTTGTTGTGTGTAATACGAATACATGTCCTTTAGGCCTGCGCGGTAAATCGACTCAGAGTTGAGTAAATTCAGAATGACGGCATCGGATTGGGGGCTGGGCTGAGTTATTTGAGCGATTGTTAGTTTGTGGCTATTTTCAATGATGTTATTTAAACTTGATTTCATCTTTAATTGAATATTATTTAACTTTGCGGTCGGATGGAGTTCCATTTTCGAGTTGAAGTCATTGGTTTTTGAGATTTCACTGTCTGTTTGAAGTTGCAGGCCAGAGGATTCAATGAGTTCTTTGAGTGTTTCAGCTTCTCGGATATTGGAAGTGGATTGGAAGGAAAGAACAGTTTTTCTGAGATTTTCACTGTTTCGGATTTGTGTGTCAAAAATGCTGATTCGTTTTTGATCTTCGCTTTGCCTTGCAAAAGTGGCCTGGACGATCAACTGACCGGAGACGGCAAGTACGCCCACTGCAGTGAGTGCGGCAATATATCGAATGGTGAGGTTTCTCGGGAGAATTTTATCAATTTCTATCAAGACCGTGCGATCGAGTATTCTAAGCTTTCTATGTAAACCGGGTAAACCGGGATGAAAAGAGGGAGTCATACTCAGTGTGCCTCACTCGGTAAGTTTAAACTTTAGGGTCCCAATAGTGGTTGAGAGGAGCCAAGCTGCTTAATAAGTGGTACGGCAGTTAATTAAAATAGTTCCGCGCTTGAATCATAAGCACTTCAAAGTTACACTCGGTGCGAACTGATATTATTTTGTCGAACGAATTGAAAACGAATTCAGCGGAGGAGTAATGGAAACTATAGGAGTTTTTGAAGGTAGAATCCGAAACCTTAGCCCAACGGATTTACGTTCTCTTCCGTCAGTTCTCGTGACCTCCGAAAATGAAATTTTGACGACCGTCGCCACGGCAAAAAAGGCCCAAACCGGTTGGGAAAAGTCAGGTTTCGAAAATCGCGCTAAACGGATGAAATTGGCCGGCAAAGCTATGCTTCTGCGACGACAAGAAGTCCTGGAGCTTATTTATGAGGAACTCGGCAAGCCACCTGCGGAGATGTTGATGTCGGAAGTCGTGGGGCCGCTTCAATACATCAGTGATTGGATACGAGTTGCTAGGCCAGAACTCAAACCACGTCCTCTCCCCATATCTCCACTGGCCTTTCCGAGAAAAAAAGGCGTAATTGAGCTTTTGCCTCGAGGAGTGGTGGGCGTAATAGCTCCCTGGAATTTTCCACTAGCAAACTATTTCAAACCGGTATTTGCTGCGTTACTTTGCGGGAATTCGGTCGTGATTAAGCCCAGTGAATACTCTCCTCGTACCGCTGAATGGTTTGTGAAAATCATGGGAGAATTTCTTCCCGACGGAGTATTAAGTTTGGTCCAGGGGGATCGAGACGTCGGTCAAGCTCTGGTGAGGTCGGGAATAGATGCATTGACATTTACTGGTTCTTACAGTTCGGGAAGTTCAGTTTTAAAGTTGGCGGCAGAACGGATGATCCCCTGTAGCGTGGAGTTGGGCGGGAAAGATGCTGCAATCGTCCTGGCAGATTGCGATCTGGATCGAACTGTTGCTGGAATTATGAATTGGGCGCTTCACAATGCAGGTCAAGCCTGCGGCGATATTGAGAGAGTCTACCTCCAGGATTCCATCGCGGAGCCATTTCTAGCGAAACTTGTGAAAGCGGTTTCTGGACTTCGTGTGGGGATGCCGGAAGTAAGCACACTGAGCTCTCGTGGTTCTGAATCCGAGATCGATGTTGGCCCTCCTGCAAACTCTGTTCAACTTGACTTAATCCAAGACCATATCAAAGACGCCCTTTCGCGAGGTGCGAAATTACTTTGCGGAGGTCATCGAACTGGAAAAGGGCTATCGCTTCTTCCCACGGTTCTTGATTTTTGTGATCATACGATGAAAATCATGAAGGAGCCCACATTTGGTCCTGTTATTCCAATTGCTCGTGTAAGGACGCCGGACGAGGCTGTTGCACTTGTCAACGACTGTGAATATGGTCTCAATGCGTCGGTTTGGTCGCAGAATTTTAAGCTTGTTGAAGAAATTGGAAGGCAACTCCAAGTGGGTACGGTGTATGTAAATAACCATGCGTTTACTGGAGCTATGCCTGCGGCTCCCTGGACTGGAGTTAAAAAAACTGGTTATGGTATAGCAAATAGTACATTTGCTCTTCAGCATTACACTCGACCTCGTACCTTCGTTGTGGACCGAAAGAAGTCCGTCGACGGATGGTGGTATCCGATGAATAAAATGGCGGAAGAGCTGGGGCAGTGTTTGGCTGAAGCGCAACTTGGAAATGTGATAGCTGCGATAAAAATCCCAGGGTTAATGGCAAAACGTCAGCGTACTGTTCTGCGCTATGCGCAGACCGGTGAGCACGAACCTCGGACTGGAGACTCACCTGAAATTTCCGATACGGTCCGCGGAGATGAGATAGAGAGTCTGCGGCAGTCGGGGCCCAACCTTGGTCTTAAACAAAGCATCAGGCGATTTGTAGGGCGACAGATTTATCGTTTAAAAGTGAGTGTGAGTAGGGCGGCAGGTAAGCTGTATTTGCCTCTCACTTCTTTGGAGGTGAATTGGGGTCAAGCCGCCATGAACGCCGTTTATTCGACCGAAGGTGTGAATGGAGCGCCGGGAGGAGTGGTCGACGGAGCTTTGAGCGGAGGCCTCGGCGAAACTTTAAGTAGAGGGCACGGTGGACCTCCGAAGTCTCTTGAACCTCCATCTAGAAATACTTCTCGACTATTTCTTGAGGACTTTCATCGGAGCCTTCCGTTTCCTGCGGATTTGGTTATGAGGGGTTCTCTCTGGTTGGTCGGAATTTCTCCATTATTTAAACTTAAGAAATTAAAACTATTTCATCAAATATCCGCTCGAGAGCAACTTGATATTGTTATAAGCATGGATACAAGTAACTCTTATCTCATGAGGCAAATTGCCATTCTTTTAAAAATGAACGGAGCCTTATCGTATGTTAGTACGAGTAGGTTTAAGACAGTAATAGCTGCTTCCGGCAAAGCGATTTCTGCCAATGCAACTCAACCCCGATTGTCGAACCGAGAAAGAGTTGCTCCATCTCAGGAGATTCATTTATGAGTGTTGAATATCAGAGATTATCTACCGACAGGTTTCCCGATGATGTCGATGTTCTGCCTGCGAATTCGGTTTTTAACGGCGCGACAATGGTGGACGATGTCACCGATATAGCCGACTACGTTGTTATTGGAAGTGGAGCTGCTGGCGGCACCTCTGCTAAGGTGCTCTCTTCTGCGGGATACTCAGTAATTATTATTGAAGAGGGACCCTGGGTTCGAACCCGAAATTTTAGTGAAGATGTGTATCCCGCAATGAAAACTATGTTTCGGGAAATGGGTACCAATATGACCATGGGCCGTGCGGCGATGCCTGTAATGCAGGGCCGATGCGTGGGGGGGAGTACTACCATTAATTCCGCAATTGCATGGAGAGTACCCGGAAATGTAGTCGATCGTTGGAACACGGATTTCGGGTTGAAAGGTACTATTACCAACAAAGAGTTAGAACCCCATTTTGATGAGTTAGACCGGACCTTGATTGTGCAGCCGGTGGCAGACAAAGCTTTGGGGCGGAACAATAGCATCTTTGCAGAGGCGGCTTTGCGGCTCGGAATTCAAGCTGAGAGAATTAAAAGGTACGATGCTGGATGTAAAGCAAGCGCTAGTTGTTTGACAGGGTGTCGAAGCGGGAAAAAATTCTCAATGAATTTGACCTTTATCCCACAGTCCTTGCATCGGGGAGCACGTCTCTATACTTCAACTCGGGCTCGAAAAATAAAGTTTCGCTATGGACGGGCAAATCAAGTGCAAGCAGTGTTTCAAGCACCTGGTGCGCCTAAGTTGACAGTACACGCACGTAGAGGCGTGGTAGTTGCCGCGAGTGCGGTTCAAACGCCAGGAATTTTAAAGAGAAGTGGAATTAAGCTGGATGCGCTGGGTCGGCATTTTCAGGCTCATCCTGGCACTTCGCTTCCCGCTCTTTTTGATCATGATATTTCTATGCAGATAGGTGCGACGCAGGGATTCAATAGCTTGCATTTTGTTGATTCAGGACATTTCAAAATTGAAACCCTTTCGCTTCCTCCTGAGTTGTTAGCAGTCAGGCTTCCAGGGGTCGGTCCTGAGTTTATGAAAAAACTGCTCAACTATCGATATGCCTCTAATTGGGCATTGGTTGTACGAGCAGAAGCAGAGGGGCAGATTCGATCCCTCTTTGGGAGAGATATAGTTCAATATTCTCCATCGACCTCCGACGTTGCTAAAATGCGACATGGATTACGCATTATCAGCGAAATGATGTTTGTCGCAGGAGCAAAAGAAGTATGGCCAAGTGTCACCGGCATGCCCATTCTTAAATCGCTGGATGACCTGCATTACTGGGATGATGCACCACTCGATCCCCGTGCTTACGGAACGATGATCTCTCATCTTTTTGGTTCAGCCAGGATGGGGTCGGATTCTCGCAGCAGCGTTGTGGGATTGGATTTTCAGGTGCATGGAACACGGGGTCTATATGTTATGGACAGTAGTCTATTCCCAACAAATATCGGAGTTAATCCACAGCACACCATCATGGCCGTTGCCCATTTAGGAACGACGAGGATAGTCGAAAGACCGTTGCCCTGTATGTGACTTCTAGCAAGGTACTGTTTTTGCAAGTCACGCGCCCGTCAAAGTCTCGAAAATAGAGCAACGGGGGAAAATATGGCGATTGGGTTGAGATTAAGCTTGGTTCTTTCAACGATCCTAGTCTTGAGTTCTTGCACGAACTATTTTACTTGGAGACGAGAGGCGCAAACAGATCCATCCGGAGATTCAGGTTCGGGTGCTACGCAAAGCGTTGATACATCTGTGCAAACCGTTTGTGATGTTGAAAGGAATCGCAATCGCGCAGAGCTGCTCAAGCGACTTAATCTTGATAAGTTTAAGGAATACGCCTTGAAAGTGAGTAAGCAAATTACCGATGAGGAAGTCTCCGATCTCAAGCAAGTAGCGACTTCTGAAAAGAATGGCAGCAATTCGTCATTCGAAGTCGGACGACGAATTGGTGAGATTATTGACGAGATTTATACCGGTGCAATCATTCGCGCTGGATTTAAACCGTCCGCGACCAATTCGATTCTGAATACGAACTTGTCGGTTACGGTCGGCGTCGACATGGGATCCTCAACGAATGCTTCCTACGTGGGGATTGTCCGCGGGCACTTAAGTGAAGATCCGGATCAGGAAGGAGCATTTACGGAAGTATCTTTGGGAGCTAACCCCGACCAAAGCCGCTACTTTATTGGGCTACGCCGACTC
>Ga0206829_10289_pt1 | contig 15740 bp, 7 predicted proteins | sample Alteio_BWOrgCont_75_FD_152862 | JGI IMG/M metagenome (GOLD analysis project Ga0206829, IMG submission 152862) | Enriched cells from forest soil in Barre Woods Harvard Forest LTER site, Petersham, Massachusetts, United States -... | ecosystem: Environmental > Terrestrial > Soil > Temperate forest >... | reverse complement strand
TCCACCACTTGGGGTAGTACCTGTAGGCACACTGTTTTGATACATCAGGCGTAAATTAGCGCCGGCAGAAGTAGAATTGAAGAGGTTGCCGGCAGATATTTTTAAAGTAAGGGTGCCTGTAGTAGAGTTAAAGCCGTTACCTGTACTTATTGTCCAGTAGGCATTGGTACGGTCGTTGATGGTAACTGTACCATCCGTTATGCTTAAACCGGTAGTAAGCAACGTTAAAGGAGTTTGAGTTACACTCAAAGTTCCCCCCGTTAAAGTGGCGGAAGTACCGTTGATAGATACAAAGCGTGGAGCTCCGCCGGCACCGAGCGGGTAATAGCCCAATGCATTGGCTGTTGCTGAAGCTGAACCAGCTGCTGTCGGCATACCATTAGTTGCATACCAGCGGGTAAGGGTTCCTCCCGCAGTACTTTGTATAGTACTTGTGGGCGAAGCGTATAAATATCCGATCATCGTAGTTCCACTACCTATTGTAAGCGTATTGGAGCCGATATCCAGATTCCCCTGCGTAAGCCTGAGGATACCAATGCCTGCAGCAGCCATTCCAAGGGTTGTGGTACCTACATTGCGGTTAAAAGGCAGGTGAATAACATCATTCTGGCCTATATTGATGGTAATATTCTGTGGGCAGTTATTGCTCGCAGCAGGCCAAACCACTGCAGATATTGTAGAACCTGCGGAAATAGAATCGTAAGTAAGGGTTGTTAACTGAGTAGTAGCTGTGGGTACGACCCATGTAATGGGAGTACCGACACTGGAAGAGACGGGCGTATTCACCAGATTAGATATGCGGATACCGCCACCTGCATTAATGGTAAGTGTACTGGTCGCACCGGAGAAGCTGAGATTGATACCGCTGGGATTAATAAAACGGTAAGTAATCGGGCCCGTTGGGTTTGCGTAGAACGTGACGTTCTGCGTGCCATTTGTTCCGTTAAAAGTAAGGCATTGGTCAATAGAAGCTAACGAGGTACAAGAAGACCTGAACAAACCACCAGTCTGGTTAAAACTGCCAGCCACTTGCAAATGGAAAATAGCAGCACCTCCGGCATTATCCAAATCCAGTATCCCCCCGGTTTGTGCATAATTATTTATCTGCATACGGTAGGGTGCACTCGAAGTGCTTAACAACAAAGAGGCCGTGCCGGTAGATATCATAGTAAAAGTACCAAGGACATTGAACCCCTGTATAGAAGTGGCACCATTCCATTGCTGGGCAACAGTTTGCGCCGGACAATTGTACGTAAAATTATAAAAAGCCTGGCCCAGATTGCCTACCGGGTTTGAGTAAGTAGCACCTCCGGGAGCACCTACAGCTGTAGTATAGCCGGATATCAGCATAGTAGAACCAGTATTCCAGGTAGCCCAGGGCAGTGCAGGCCCGACTACAGAAGTATATTTAAAATTCACTGTGCCATTTGCAATAAGATTATAGGCCTGGCTGTTAATACCGGCAGTGGCGGAAGAGCCACCTTCATTCAGGCTGCCAAGTGGCCCCACGGTTGTTACAGCACCCGTGCAATTAAGAAGTTGCGTAGTACCGTTTTCATCCATTTCCAAAATTCCGTTAACATAGCCGGTAGCCCCCACACCCGAATAAGCGATGGTAAAAGAGTTGCTGGCACCATTCATGTATATAGCAGAACCCGCATTGATACTTAATTCGTTAGTAGCAGGATTGCCATCTGAAGCTAAAGTTAGTGTACTACCGCCCGAAGCAGCCCATAAGTTTACAATAGAGTTATTTAATACACTCAAACCGGATATTACCTGGTTAGGTATATTATAAGCTGTGTCAATTACACTATTATTAAAAATAAGTAAGTCAGAAGGGTCCGGCAAATTACGGCTGGGTGTCCAGTTGGTGGGCACAGTCCAGTCGCCCTGTACGGTTTGATTCCATACATATGTTTTAGGTCCAGTTGTGCTATAGCTTCCAGAGAGAGGATTAGTCATATCAATGTCAGGCCCCCCAAAGCAACCGGGCCCAGACCCGGCGCAGAGGTCATTCATTGAAAATATCGTATATGTATACTCGGTGCTCTGTGGAAGACCTGTATCTGTAAAAGCAGTATCGTGGCTGGCAGAAACGACTATACCATTTCCAAAAGCCTGGCCAATATAAGGTGGCGAAATGGTAGAAGATCCGGCCGAGAAAGGCGTTGTTCCATTAGTCCTTACCACAAGATATTTATTAGGCGACCCGGCTGCAGACCTGAAAATGCCCGATATGGAATTTACACTTGAAGAAAAAGAAAGCGATGTAGGCTGCGACGTAGGTGTAGTGCAGGTGCCTGGTACATAAATATTGATATTAGATATACCTACAGAAGTACCATAATTAATGCCCGTTGCTTCGGTAGTATTTGTAAAAAACGATATATAGTATATACCACTCACAGGAGGTGTGAAAGTGACACAGGTATGCTCTACATCATTAAAGGAAATTGTTGTGTTTAATAACAAAGTGCCGGAAGGACCGGTAACATTGGACGAACCTGCGATAAATGTTGTCCCGGGGTTTGTTGAATTATACCAAACCTGCAATTGCGGTTGGAAAGCGGTATTGCTTCTGCTATAATCAAATGATATTGTATAAGTTTGGGAAGAAAGGAAACTAATAGCAGGCAGCGTAAAGTAAGCACTTAACTGCGCCGGTGTTGAAATACTATTATTATATGGACAGACATTGGCAGTAATAGGAGTTCCATTGGCAGAAGTATAACCATGTTGTACAGAAAAAGTGCCCCGCAAAAAAGGGTCCACATCTACGGCATAGCATTGCGGCTCTCCACCGTTACTCGTAGAATAAAAATCCTCGCTGTAAGGAATCGTATAAGCAGTTACGGGAATATGATAGGGTGTAGAACTTACGTTACTCTGACCTGTATATGTACAGGTATCCAAAATACGCAGCCAAATGTTTGGATTATTGGGCAGTGAATTAATTATATTGGTTAAAGTATTATAACCTGCGTCACCATTGAAAGTTGTACCTGCAATAAGGGTCCAGGGGCCCGTACTGCTGGCAGTTGCATACTCCCATGCAAAATCAATGCCTGAAACCGTGGTATTGGGGTTGGTCGCGGTAATTGTAAATGGCGAGCCGAGGCAGGCACCGGAAATTGCCTGAGTAGTAATAGTACAGGCCAATGGTTGAGAGCCGCAGGGTGGCGATAAAGTAGTAAAACAGGTAGAGGGCGTCCAGATACTTGTATCTGTAGGGCCTGTACCACACCATTGGCGTATATAAAGGCAATAAGTAGTGCTGGAGCTGAGTCCAAAATAGGACGCCGTGTCCTGGGGAGCAGTACCGACTAAAGTACCTGTGGCTATGGGTGTTGTAACACCTATCGTACCACCACTAGGTAATATTGCCCATTGGTAACCATAAGCCGAAGTTGTAAGCGGAGGAATCCATGTAAAATGCACCCCGTTACCGGTTATGCTGGTAGTATAAAGAGCAGTAGGTGGAAAACACGTATAGGTATTAGTAACCTGCAAAGTCACGTCCACAATATCGCCATAAATAGGATAGGTGCCAGTGTAACCGGTGCTCCAGGGAGAATTACTAATGCTGTAATTACCGCACGTGTTTCTCGCGCTGTAACCATTAGTAATAAGGCCAGGTACATAACCGTCATAACCATAGCAAGCTATAAAACGCATGCGGTAAGAACCGCCTGGTGTACTACCGGGTATGAACATACTGAATGAACCCGATTGACCGTAATTTGTCCCTGAAGAAAAGGAGCCTACAAATTCTGAGACGCTGTCAAAATATCCATCACCGTTCCAATCCACATAAACACCTAATGCATAATATTCATTTGGATTAGCTATGTTTACCAGGTAGGTGTTGCCGGCAGTTACATTGAAAGCATTATTGCAACTGGAATCCACATACATGGTACCCGATCCACTGGAATTAGGAAGAAAACTAAATAAATTCATGTTTGTACCATTGATGGTAACACTATTAGGCATTATATAACTATACCAGTCAGAATAGGTAGAATAGCATGCCGCTGCAGGTACTGTATAGGTACACTGCGCATGTGCCTGGGTGCACGCTAAAAGGCAGAATACGGATAGTATAAATACTTTCAGAGAGCCGGCAAGAGTAGATGTTCTTTTCATAATAATTTCATTTCCTCATTAAAAAAATTTTATAATGCACAGCAATATTAAATGTGCTTTTACAAGAACAGATGCAAAACTAAATTTGCACATTGTTCATTGATTGTTTATGTTTTACTGATCGTTATTAGCTTTCCAAATTAAGAAAAAAATCTAAAAATTTTTAAAAAAATTTTTTAAGCTGATTTCCTTTCATTTATTAAAGTACCGAAATACCCAAAAATATAAAAAATTAGTTTTCGAAGATTTATTATTGTAATGTACATTATATCTAATTATCAATCGATAATAAAACAAAAATTATACAAATTATAATAAATTAACTTTAAAATAAACTCTTCCTAGAGCATTAGTACCTATAGTATAGGTAAAGTTACTTATTGGTAGCTACCTGGTTTATGTTAATATGGCGTATAAATGCATTTCTGTCTTCATGCTTTTCTATGTCCCCAAAGTCATTATCCATAGCAACACATATTTTAACGCTTCCTTTTTGCTTTTGCACAAAGTAAAAATCGTATGCATTGTATTTGTCCGGAGTATAATAATCATCAACTTTATTATTGTTTACAAATACATTGATATGCGGATATAGATTTTTAGCAGGTCCGCCTTTCGAGGTAAGGTTTATTTTATAAGTTACATTTTCAAAGATAGAATCTCAACTAAGCTGGTTATTGCCCATATTGCGTGCTACAACATTGTCTACTTCAAGCTTAAATACACTATCGTCGCTCAGTATAATTGATGGTTTTATAGTTTGTGCCTGTTGCGTTTAATTCCATAATGTGATAAACGTCTGAGGTATCCATCTGGAAATAATGAGGATTCAATCGGGAAAACGGACGTTTTTCGAAACATCCTAACAAAGTATCTTTTCCTGGAAGCGTGATCTGTTTTATTTCAGCTTGAGACATTATAACAAAAGTACGCTGCGGGTGTTCGTTTTGTAAAGCCGAAAGTATTATGCTTTCTTCGGGGGTTCCCCAGGTCATCCTCATCTCATTATTTAAATTGTTTTCATCAACAATTACAGCCTTATAATAATTATTTATTCGCATTTTGTCGAGGACATGTTCAAGCACTGTAACCCTGTTAATAAAAAAGGGAGCCGCCAACATGATATAAATAATTCTTACAAAAAATAACGCACTCAATAACATTATGATATTTTTTTTAGCTAGCAAGGGAAGAAAGAAATATATAAACGGTATGGAAGCAAAAAAAACAAAAGGGACATATTCAGATTCTACAAAAAAACTTTCTGTTAACCCAGGGTATGTAACACAAATGACAAGAAAATAGCACAAGAAAAAAAACAGGCTGAGGATAAGTGAAACATATTTTTTAGCCTTTATCATACCATATATACCGCAACAAAATACTATTGTAAATACCCAATAAGACGTGAAACAATTTTTAATAAAATAACATGCATGTGTGTTTAAAAAAACACCGGGGATTTCATAAAAATGCAACTTTAAAAATGGAGCCAACAAATTGCTATCGTAATTATCCCTCGAAATAACGTAGGTCCTTAACCATATAGCTACTGCAATTGCAACAATTAAAGAAATAAGCTGGCCTTTATTTAAAAAGTTAAGTACACCATTTATAGCGAAAAAAAGAAATAAATACAGTGCAATTATTATCAATAAAGGGTGAGACCATATGGCAAGTGAAAAGAAAAGGAAAAACAATAAAAACGAAAATAGAAAAGGTTTGTTTTTTTTGATGAAATATTCCGGAAGGGCTATGCCCAATAATAACCAGGCAACACCTTGAGGCATTTCGTTATAGGGCCAATAGAATGTACCACTAACAAACAATGTAAGGCAAAAACTAAATAATATACCGAGGTCATATCTTCCAAACGTATTGATAAGTAATAAAAGAACTATGGAATAAAAGAGAATGAAACTTAAAGAATAAAGCAACATTATTATCCTCAGCGGGAGCAATAACAGAGCCCCCTCCAGGGGTAACAGCTGTGAAATAAATGAACCATAGCGCTTACCGGGAATTTGCAAACTTCCTTCATTAATGATCCTAAACAAGATGTGTGCATCGTCGGCAAATAAAAACCTTTGCTTATAAAAAATAAAAGCCCCCAACAGCAACAAAATAAATAAACCTAAAATGACTGGTTTAGCGGCTTCCAGTTGTTTCTGATAAATCATGATTATCTATTATTACTGTTTGTTGATATTTTTATAGAGATATATTGAATAAAAGCATTCCGGTCTTCTTTCACAGTTGTATCCGCAAAATCATTATCCATTATGAAATTAATAATGACTTTTTCTTTTAGCTTATGTTCAAAATAAAAGTCTGTTCCTTTATAATCAGGTGTTGTAAAATAATCACCTATTTTATTTTCATTTATAAACACATTTATGTGCGGGTATATGTTTCTTGCAGGTGTACCTTTGGATAAAATGGCGATCTTAAATTTGCCTGTATCAAGAAAAATAGAGTCGGACACAACCGGGTTATTAGTCCATAATGCTATAACATTCTGACCACTTAAATTAAATGCCTTTTCATTATTAAATGAAGTATAATTGATAATTTTGTAGTTATTGTCAGATAAGGACATTATTACGTATTGCTGCGCCCAAGCGTCTAACAACGTAGTATCCCTTACTAATACAAAAGCAGCATTCAGCTCTTTTGCTTTTATTGAATCTAATTTAGGTGCTCCATGCGCGCCCACCAACCAAAAAGTATCAAGACTATATTTTGGACTATTTTTATGAATTATTGAATCGATAATATCGCCTTTTGTATCTGATAAAATAATCCCCTTATATTGGTATTTGCTAAAATAATATTGATGGTACCATGACATTACTTCTGAAACTACCGGGACGGTTTTATTACCCATTGATATAAATGCTGTCATCTCGCGAAATTGGGTCTTAGATGGAACCTCATAATACCGCCTGACATAGAAGAGTTGGTTTAATGATAGTAAAAGAAAAATGCTTAAAAAAATTTGCCGTAAATATGAGATTTTAATAAGCTCCATTCCATACGCTACTCCGATAAGTAGAGATGGCAGGATTATTATTGTATACCGTGAAACGAGCATGGGCACAACAAGTACTGACCTTGCATATGGAATTCCTAACGAAAAAAGGACTGTGGTAAAAACAAAGATAAAACCGAGCAGGAGAGGGCTTTCTTTGTAATTTTTTATGCTTCGCCAGTTTTTAAAAGCATGAAATAAAAAGAAAAGCAGAGACAGTATCACCAGGTAAAACAGTATATCAGAATTTCCAAAATACTCTTTAAAGAAATCAATAAAAAAATCGGGCTTTAATGGCTTTATCCAAAATGATTTAAGTCCATTCCATGCCAGCATAACTGGCAACCATGGTAAATAAAAAGCTAACACCATTGATTCGGCAATAAATAAGGTTTTAAATAGCCTTCTCTTATTCTCTTTTTCCAGTATCCAGAAAATAATGAACATCAATAATTGACAACACACTACTAATAAACTGAAGTAATGCGAATACAATAATAAAACTGTGGAGATAACATAAAATATAACGTCGCGCTTTTGGAACCGTTTGCAAATTTTAATGAAAAAAAGATAAGATAGCGAGGTAAACAACCACAGAAACATATAACCGCGTGCCTCCTGAGAATAAGCTATATTAAAATAGTTAACACAACACAAGGCAGCAGCAATTAATCCTGTTCTTTTATTGTTTATTTCTTTTCCAAGAGCATACATTGCTCCGACAGATGCTATACCCGCTAAAGCGCATAGGCAACGTGCGGTCCATTCGGTTTGTCCGAAAATTGAAAAAAACAGACGTTCACAAATAAAAAAAAGAGGCGGATGCTGATCGCAACATTTTAAGTAGTCAAACAAATATCGCCATGTTTCAAAAGGATTTGCTTCATTAATAGTAGTAAGTTCATCCAGCCATAAGCTTTGTCCCGCTAATTTGCGAAAACGCAATACTACGCTTACGAGCAATATAAATGCCAACAAATATTCATACTTATACTTTTTAAAACTGGTAAATAAGCTTCCTCTTGTTTCATCAGGATACAATTGCAGGGGTATCTCCTCAATGGATTTATGAACAGTTTTAACTGGCTGTTTTTTCTTAAAAATATCTGCGGTAAAAAAAGAAGGGATAAATATGCCTATAACGAGTGTAAGAAGTGGCGCAATATTATGCCCTTTGCCCGTTAATGCAAGCAAAGCAAGAAGTAACAAACAGAAAATAATAATGATAATTTTAAAAATCTTGTTCCTCTTATCTACCTTATCCAGCAATTTGAGACTCTCAGACACGTTACGTTTTTTATTAGTCAGATAAGGCTCATGACTTGATTTGTCAATCTTACTACCCTCCTCATTAGTATTTTGATTTTCGTCAATCATGATCCGGATTGCACTATGTCATTAATGAAAGTAATAATAAGTAATTATTGTAGAAAAATCAAATCATGGGCCGATTCTATTATTTTACCTTTTCACTCATAGCATCTGAAAAAAGAGTATTCTTATTTGTTTTTGTATTTTTCATTTTATTAATGCTACAATGACAAACTATTTGCACTAATTTTCTGCAAAGCCTTAGACTTATAAAACAATACTATAAAATGATAAAAATCATTTTGCAAAGCATTAAAGTATGATGTTTCATTTAAAAAACAAGAAATTTGACAAAATTGTAAAAGCAGCTTTTTTTACAATCCTGGCCCTAGGTTTGGCCCTGCGTTTCTATCAATATTTAATGGGCCGAAGCTTGTGGGAAGATGAATGCCATTTTGCACTGAATTTTATCAAATACGGATATTTAAGGCTCACAAAACCACTTGATGATATACAGGCGGGCCCGATATTTTTTTTATTCAGTGTTAAAACATTTGCTAAGATATTTGGCTATGTAGAAAACGCCCTGCGAGCCCCGACATTTATTTGGTCTGTTTTAACCCTGCCTTTATTTTACTTTATTATTTTGGATCTCACAAAAAGTAAAATAACCGCACTGCTAGGCTTTTTTGTTTTTTCGGTAAATCTTGCTGTAATCTATTTTTCTTCTGAGCTAAAGCCTTATGGTATTGACGTTGGCGTTTACCTGCTAATGGTCTATTTAGTAGTAGGGCAGAACAAATTTTTAGAAAAAAACAGAAGGGTTGCGCTTGCTGTTGCAGGGTGTACTGCTATCCTGTTTTCCAATACAGCCTTTATTATTTTGTTTTGCATAGCATGCTATTTGTTACTGAATTCGTACAAAGAAAAAAAAATACATAAGGGAGACATTAAAGTGCTTATATCGTGGGCCTGTGTGTTTATTGTTAACTATTTTATGTTCATTTACAAGCACCCCTCAAACAAAACTCAGCAGATAAATTATGCATTTGCATTTTGCCCCATTAATATATTCAGCCCGGAGTTTACTTCTTTTATCAAGAAAACAATTGAAGAAACTTTTTTTACAATGTTACTGTACATTTCCAAATGTTGCGGATTTGCCTATATACTGTTGCTCATCTTTATTGTTGCCATTGCACATCTAATTGTCAATAAAAAATACACTATTCTCCTTTTCACTTGCTTACCCATATTTTTACATCTTGTCTTATCTGCCTTAAAAATTTATCCATTTTGGTTCAGGCTAATACTTTACCTGGTGCCCTGTTTTATTACACTTATGGCATTAGGTACTTATCTGATTGGCGATTTTCTTAGCAGGAAATTGCATTTTACAGTAGGTATTTCATGGGTGCTGTTGTGTTGTGTATTTTTTGTTAAAGACTCTATAGGCAAATTTCCATTATGGCCCCGCGAAATAAAACCCGCACTTAATTTCGTAAACAGATACCCTGCTAACACCCACGTATATATAACTGACCCGGTGAATGCCTATAAATATTATTATTACCAGGAGTACGTAAAGGACAGTATTTATGAAGAGGTTCCCTGGAATATTACTCCCAAAGAATATTATGAAATGGTAGCTGATGAAAAATCTAATTATTTACTGTTTTATGGCTTGGTGTATCAATGGGGGTATGGAAGCGTAATAGAAGACCTAAAAAAGAAAGGCCTTGTCGTAAAAAATTTCGAATATAATGGGTATGCTGTAAGTGAAGTAAAACCATCCGATAAACGAGATACTGTTGTTAAAAGTATTTTTACATATTTTAATCCGAAATTGATAGTGGAAGATGCAGAAGGGGTAAAGGCCATACCTATCTGGAGTAGCAATGTCGTTTCAAAACTTGTATATTTGGAAAAGGGGAATTACAATATTGTTATCTCGTCAAAAGGCACACCTGTTGATGGAATATTTCCCCACAATAACTTATTTATTAATGAAACCAAGATAGGAGAGTTTACAAGTCCCGGCCAATATCAAAAATCATTTTTTACATTCAGATTAGCACAGGACACTTCCATAATTATAAAAATAAATATGGATAATGATGCGGCAAAAAACAATGAAGATAGAAATACCTTTATTCGCGCGGTAAACATTGTAAAATCCAATAACCAATAAAATACGGGCACTGGATACTTATTAATTAATTTTACAACCAAAAAATAAACATGCAGAGTAATAAATACAAACTGGATACCAAACTAATACATGCAGGAGTTGAACCAGACCCCACCACAGGCGCTATCATGACACCAATATATCAAACCTCTACCTATGTGCAGGCTGCGCCCGGAGACCACAAAGGTTACGAATATGCGCGTACTCAAAACCCCACTCGTACGGTTTTACAAAACGCACTCGCTGCCATTGAAAATGGTAAATATGGCTTGTGCTTTGGAAGTGGCATGGCCGCCACTGATGCTGTTGCTAAACTATTAGCTCCAGGCGATGAAGTGATCGTATCTAATGACCTTTACGGGGGCACCTACCGCATTTTCACGAAAGTGTTCGCCAACTATGGTATCAAGTTTCATTTCATTAGTATGCACGATGCCCAAAACATCAATCAATATATCAACAGCAATACCAAAATGATATGGATTGAAACCCCCACCAATCCATTGCTGAATGTAATTGATATTGAGGCTTGCGCAGCTATAGCCAAAAAACACAAGCTCATACTCGTTTGCGATAATACATTCGCATCTCCTTACCTGCAAAACCCAATGGACTTGGGCACTGACATTGTATTGCATTCTGCGACAAAATACCTTGGCGGGCATTCCGATGTAGTGCATGGCGCACTTATAATGAACGACGCAGCTTTGGAAGAACGCCTGCGTTTCATACAAAACTCCTGCGGCGCTGTGCCCGGCCCACATGATTGCTGGCTGGTGCTACGCGGCATAAAAACTTTGCACGTGCGTATGCAACGCCATTGCGAGAACGGAAAAGCTATTGCAGAATATCTTCGTGCGCATCCCAAAGTGGGTAAAGTATTATGGGTAGGTTTTGAAGACCATCCCAATCACGATGTGGCTAAGAAACAGATGCGTGGCTTTGGAGGCATGATCTCTTTTACTCTTAAGGATGATAATATCGATGCCGCATTACAAGTATTGAGGAATACAAAATTATTTTCATTAGCAGAATCTCTTGGAGGCGTCGAGTCATTAATAGGCCACCCGGCAACAATGACACATGCATCCATACCAAGAGAGGATAGAATTAAAAACGGCCTGGTAGATTCTCTTATCAGGCTTAGCGTAGGCATTGAAGATATAGACGATTTGATTGAAGATTTGAAACAGGCTATCGGATAAAGAATTTTTCCCGCAGAAACTCGCTGACTTATATTGTAAGAATTATTACCCGCTGAGACTCGCAGATATGCAAGAAATAATCCCATAACATGTTTCTGCGAGTCTCAGCGGGAAACACCCATAACACATGTCTGCGAGTTTCTGCGGGAAAAGCATCACAACCCATTCACTTTTCTAAAAATTGATTTCAGAATATCATCGGTGTTGAAATTAATGAGCAGCCCTAATTTTTTACTGGATAATTTTAGGTATGTTATCAGTTGTTTATGGTGAACCTCCACTAAATTTTCAACCGACTTAATTTCAAGAATGACTTTATCTTCTACTAACAAATCAACTCTATACCCTGTTTCAAGTCTTATTTCTTTATACACTAAAGGCAATGGAACCTGATACTGAACTGACAACCCCTTTTGCTGTAATTCATAACCTAAAGTAGCCTCATAGGTTGATTCTAATAAGCCGGGGCCAAGGTTTTTATAAACCTCCAATACTTCCCCTCTGATTATATAGGATAACTCATTTTCTGTCATTTCTTCAGGGCTTGTCTTTATCAGTAACCTGTTGTTTATAAAGCTGCGGCCTGTCGTGATTTACTGGCAGGCCTAGTGACTGGTAAATATAATCCTGAGCGACGGTGCGTACATTCAGTTTATTGATCTTATTATTATCAGAAGATGGATAAACACGATTGCTTAAAAATACAAACACAACACCCGTTGCTGGGTCCGCCCATGCGCAGGTTCCTGTAAAACCTTGATGCCCGAATGCATAACCGCTGCAACGGTCTCCTGCAGGGCCGCCATCGTCTTTATCTACCAAAGGCTTATCAAATCCTAAACCACGACGGCTTAATTTACTATTATAGGCGGTGAAGTAATCTATAGTCTCAGGCTTAAAATAACGTGTGCCATTATACTCACCTTTGTTCAACAACATCTGAAAAATCGCCGCTACATCATCTGCAGACGCAAAAATACCGGCATGGCCTGCCACACCGCCTAACAGAGCTGCACCGGGATCATGTACAAATCCGCTTACTTGTTCATGTCTGAAAAAAATATCCAGCTCCGTAGGCACAATATCTGCATTGTTAAACTTTTTTAAGGGCAGGTAAGTGATACGCTTTAAACCCATTGGTTTGTAAAATTGTTCATCCACATATTTATCCAAAGATTCTTTTGTTATTTGTTCTACGATCTCAGCCAGAAAATAAAAGTCAAGGTCGCTATATACAAAATGGCCTGTATTTTCCAGGGGGCTAGCCAATATCCGGCTCCAGATTGTATCAATATAATCACTGCGCATAAACAGGCTCTTCGAAACCTGTACGCTATATTCCTTAGTTTGTGTTACGCTATATATCTCTTTATCCGGGTTCCCTGAAGCATCAATCGTTTCTTTGTAAAATGGTATCCAGCTTCTCAATCCGGCCTGGTGCAATAAAAGGTCCCTGATGTGAAGTTTTGCTTTGTTTGTACCTTTTGTCCATTTTAAATATTTATCAACGGTTTCGTCTAAGTCCAGCTTACCAGTTTCATAAAGATGCATTACTGCCAAAGTAGTGGCAAGCACTTTTGTCATGGAGGCTACATCATAAATACTGTTTAAATCCACTGGCTTCTTTTTGTCATAAGTATAATATCCAAAGGCTTTGTCGTAAAATATAGTACCATTCTTTGCAGCAACGATCCTGCATCCCGGAAAAGCGCCATCAACAATGCACCGTTGTATAAACATATTAAGCTTGAATAAAGCATCCATATCCTTTACACCGGCTTCTGCAGGAACTTCTGTTTTATGCAATGTATGTGCATTTGTCAGCGGTTCTTTTACTTCAACATTTATCGGATTTATGCTAACCGGGCCTGCAAGCATAAAAGGATAAACAGGCAGGGTACCATTTGCTTTTTGTTTTTTTAATAAAACCTTCGCCACCACACTCTCTGTAATGGAATCGTCTTCATAAGTTATCATTAAAGATTTTGGCTGCGGGAAATTCTGACATGCATATGCATTGCCCAATAACACTACCATTACGTTATCCCGGTTCTGAATTTGCTGTAAAAAAGAAAGCACCTGCGCATCCAGGCCATAACAGCTTGCAGGATAAAAACTGATGTTATGCACTGCTACAATGGTCGCATCATAATCTTTTATTTTTTCCAGAAGTTGAGAAACTCTCTCTGCACTGCTGCCTTTTGGCAACCAGTCTGAGATTACATTGCCCAGGCTATCATATAATTCCTTACACAATTCAGGAGTGCTGTTTACATTAATGCCAATGTAGCCCACACGCATATCCCTGTTTATTTTATTAAGGATGCCGTTCTCGTCCTTCACTAATGTAACAGCAGCCTTAGCCGTCACTTCGCGAATAGGAATAACATATTTATTTAGGTCATCAACAATATTGTCAGTACTGATAGTTTGTGGCTTCGACAAACCAACCTCATATTTTGCAGCTAATATTTTCTTAACGCTTTCTTCTAACCGGCTTTCCGATATTTTTCCGCTGTCCATCGCTCCTTTTATCTTATTGATGGCAATGGGGACATCCTGGGGAAATAACAGCATATCATTACCTGCCATAAAAGCACGCAGGTCTGCATCGCCGGGAGCAAAATATTTTGCAACGCCCTGCATATTCAAAGCATCAGTGAATATCAATCCCTTAAACCCTAATTTATTTTTCAAAAGCCCAGTTACTGTATTTTTAGAAAGAGTAGTAGGCACATGTGCTTCCGTATCAAGGGCAGGCATTTCCAAATGCGCCACCATCATGCTTTTCACCCCAGCTCTTATCATTGCTCTAAAAGGGTACAATTCAACAGTATCCAATTCTTCAAGGCTATTATTTATTATTGGCAGGTCTTTGTGAGAGTCAACACTTGTATTACCATGGCCGGGAAAATGTTTGGCACAGGCTATAATGCCATTGCTTTGCAAACCATTCATATAGGCAACGCCCATCCTGGCAACCCATACTTTGTCCTCTCCAAACGCTCTTGAGTTAATAATAGGATTAGCCGGGTTATTATTCACATCCACTACCGGGGCAAAATCAATATGCACACCCAATCTCTTACATTGTTGCGCAATGGCGCTGGCCATTCTGTATGCATATATAGTATCTCTTGTGGCCCCAATCATCATTTCGCGGGGAAAATTCTGCACGCTGTCCAGCCTCATACCGAGGCCCCACTCAGCGTCCATAGCAATTAATAAAGGCACTTGTGCCATGCGCTGATATTCGTTTGTAAGATTGGCTTGCCGCGCAGGGCCACCCTGCATAAATATTAAACCGCCTATTTGGTGCGCATTAATGAGTTGAATAATAGCCTCTTCATTATAAGCTTTGCCACCCGAATAAGCTGCCACCATAAATAACTGTCCGATGCGTTCATCCCTTGTCAGCTTATTATATACGCTGTCCACCCACATCTTTTTCATCTCATCTTTTGAAATAAGCTTTTTACCCTTTTTCTGGGCATAGGAAAAAGGGGAAATGAAAAACAGGGAAAGTATAAAGGCCAAGGCTATCCTGTAGCTTTTTATCAACATAAAACAAAAATAACCGATTTATTTTACCTTTATGCTAATCACCGCTAAATGCGCTTCAAAAACAATATAAGCAACATGGACACAATAAACGCAATAGATGAATTACATGAAATTATTAACCAAATAGACAAGTGGTTAAAGCGTTACCCTAATAAATTACCTAATGCTCAAAAAGAGGGTTTAGATTTTGTAATCAACAATATTATTAAAGGCAGCAAAATGACAAAGGATGATTGGGATAAACGTATTCCTACTTTTTACAAGCCACAAGAACTTTACAATCCATTAA
>Ga0206829_10288_pt1 | contig 15778 bp, 11 predicted proteins | sample Alteio_BWOrgCont_75_FD_152862 | JGI IMG/M metagenome (GOLD analysis project Ga0206829, IMG submission 152862) | Enriched cells from forest soil in Barre Woods Harvard Forest LTER site, Petersham, Massachusetts, United States -... | ecosystem: Environmental > Terrestrial > Soil > Temperate forest >... | reverse complement strand
AAACGGTCGTTCCATCGGTGGCAATGCCTGCCGGACTTGTGCTGGTTCCAATTTGGCCAGTCCAGTAAGTAACCGCTGCACTCAGAAAAGAAACCGGCGCGGGCATTACCAAAACATCGGCAAACCCATTTGCGCCAACTGTTGCTTCTGTCACAAAAAGACCGTTGGGATAAGTACCGCTGTTCGGCGCAACCGCCAAAAATTCCGGTGCATTCATTTTTCCCGCCAAAGCTTGAACCAGTGTATCGGGGAGCGTAATCGATGCGCCTGCCCCAGCCGACCCATTTGATGTTAAATTGGGCAATGAATAAATCTGAACCAAAGCTGCGCCCTGTGCATAGGTACAAGCAACAAACAAGCTTGTTCCGGCCGAGTTGACCGCTACCCCTTGCGCCCAAGAAAGACCAGTAATATTGGCCGTGTTAGTTAATGCAGGGTTTAATACGCGGACAAAAGAAGTATTAGTACCAGAAACCGCATCTGAGACAAAAATACTTGTCGCTGCCGAGTTGGCTGGAAATACTGAGATTCCATAATCATTTCCTGTTATCACGCCTGCGACAGAAGCAACAGTTGGCGCATAAGGTGTCGGTGTCGGTCCCGCTCCATCAGCCTCAGACTGTTCATATCCACAGTAATTTTGTGTGGTGTTCAAACGAAAAACAAAACCGGGCCCTGAAACACCCACCACGCCCGCGTTAGTAATTTGAAGCCACGCATAGCCGCCTGTTAATATTTTCACGCAGTAAACGTCGCCGATGGCCACCGGTTGAGCGGTTCCACCCAGGACAGCTTTTTTGGAGGTACTGGAACTATTGCTAAAAGAAGTGCTTGGAGGAACATTGAGATAATTCACAAAATCACCGTTGCCCATGTAAGCGACAGTGCTATTAGCAAAAGACGGATTTTCTAACGCGTAACCCAAACCAACCGCGTTACACACCACATCTAGACCCGAAATCGCGGTGGCCGTATTTACACCGACAAAAGTCGTAGTGTCGTTTTCAAATCCAAAAGCGTCACCTGCGGTCAAATTGGAAATCTGGTAAAAGCTTTTATTCAAAGGGCCCAATGTCACCGCCCCTCCAGCAGAACCGGATAAAGCTGAAGCACCCACAGCCAAAGCTTGCAACGTAGCGGCATTAACGATCTCAACCGAAATCAAATTGTAATTACTTACATTGGGAACATTGACCGAAATACTAATAGGGCCATTAATAGCCGAGGCAGAAAGCGGACCATAAATTCCGGTGATTGAAGCGCTGGAACCACTAATGTTGTAAACAATCGTATTTAAAGCCGCGCCAACAAATTGAGCGCGAGGGTTGGCCGCAAGTTTGATGGTTAAACTGGAACTAGTAGAAGGCGACGTCGGTTGACCGGCTTTATTATTACAGCCCAAGAAAAGAGCTACGGGGACTATGGCTATGGCTAAAGCAACTAATAAATTCTTTGATTTCACGTTTAAACTCGCTTTACAAGGGAATGAGTTAACCCCGACATTAAGATTCTACAACCCTCCCTTTACCCGTCAATGACATTAGGATTAAAAGTATGGCCCGGAACAACATTCCCCTTTTTATTTGAGCTCCGGAAAGGCCGTTATTCGAAGCCGGGTAGACCCATAGGGTGACAACATCAGTTTTTCCAAAACTTCCATACTTTCAACCGGACTCTGGGGCGGCGGTTCGGCTGCTCCCTGCGAAGATTGCCAGTTATCCAGTTTCCTTCCTTCCACCGACACCTGAATAGGTTCGTTGCCCGGGTCAAAAGGATTGCCTTTTAAAGGACGCTGGGTCACCGTCAGTGATTGGTTCAGGTCATTAGGATTTAAAGCCAAAGCGTAATTCCACGCGCTTTGCGGCATAGCGGCCTGGTCAAATTTGCGGGTACCCGCGGGTTGAAATTTAAACGGCATAAAATCGAACCACTTTGTCTGAAGACCCAGACTGAAGATCAATGGTCCACGTTCCACGCTGACCGAACCCTGATAGCCTTTTTTCAATTTAAACGGCATGGGTAATTGAAGCAAAAGCGTTTCCGTTCCATTCCACTGTCTTAACACTTTATGAAACTCGCCAGGCTTTAACGGTTCCACCGTTCCATCCGGCAATTTCAAAGTCGCGCCCTGAGTCCATTCAGGAACCCGGAAACAGAGTGGAAATGTGGCTGGCCGTGCGGTTGTCACATTGAACGTCAAACTGTCGCTAAAGGGATAATCGGTGACTTCTTCTATATGAACGGCGTCACCTTGAACCTGGGTATCCACCACGCAAGGCGCGTAAACCACCGCCGCCAATCCCCCTTCGGGAATTTCCATCCATAAGTGGGACGCCAGCTTGGGCCAGCCCTGATGCATATTGGCGGTGCAGCAGCCGTATTGGGGTTGCAAACCAAAAATATTCGCGATACCCGATACCGTGGCGTAAACGGGCTGTTCTACATAAGCGCTGGCAATCTGGTTGGGTTGCTCTACATATTGGTGGCGCCAATAGTCCGGCGTGCAGGCGGCCGGCAGGGTGTTATAAGCTATTTTTTCCAGCCGGTCCCCAAAGCGGACATCGCCTGTAACAGCTAAAGAATTTTCGAGTGAAAACATCATTTCCACAATGGCGCAAAGTTCCGTGCCCTGCGAAGGGTTCAAACCGGCCAGACATTCGTCCGCGCTCATCAAACCGTTTGGTTCACCATGATAGCGGTCCAGTTGTTCAATCGCCCGCCAGGCCAATTTTTTATAACGTTCATCTCCCGTCAACCGGTACAAAAGCGCGGGTACCTTAAGGCCCATGGCGTTATTCACTCCATGCCCTACCCAGTTCCACCGTTCGGATTTATGCTTGAGCGGCAAATCCCAAAAATGCGAAGTCCAGTTGTAGCCTTGAGTGGCGACCTTCCCCGCGAAATCCAGCAGCCAGGGTTCATGGGTGCGGTCATAGAGCCAGTAAACACTGACGATCAAATCGCCCCAGCGGAAAAAATTCCAGTTAAAGAGAGGCCGTTTGTCCAGCTGGACATCGATACTGCGCATGGATTTTTCCATCGCCGGAATAATTCGTGGGTCACTCGTAGCTTCCGAATATTGACTCAAAACTTTCAGAATGACAAACTCAGGCCAGGGATCGCGGACCGCGTTGAGCGGTGCTTTCCCGTCCAAGCCATAGGGATTATTGCCCTGTTCCGGTCCCAGCCAGCCGTCATCGGTTTGATGTTTGAGAATGTAGTCCACCCAGCGTTTGGCTTTCGCTTTCAGTTTCGCGTCATCAGTCAAAAACGCCATCGGCACCAGACCATCCAGCCAATAAGGCGCTCTTTCCCAGCCCTCAGCCTTGCCGCCGATCCAGCCACTGTCCTTCACATCGGGCCAAAACTCGTCCAGATGGCCCGTCAGTCCGGAAGATTGAAGTTTCAATTGGTCTAAAAGCCACCCTTTGGGCATCACACTTCCGAGGGGTAAAGAGTTAAAAGCGGGTGCGGCCAGAGCATCCAGAGTCGTGTCGTTGCCAGGACGATTCAAGTGAATATAGAGAAACAAACCCAGGCCAACCGAAAGACCTATAACCAATAGGGATGCCAGCCACCACAACCACAAAGCCGGTTTGGGTTTCGGCTTGGCTTCATTCGGATTTATTTCGTTAAGATTTTCTTCGGACATAGACCCAGAGTATACGTTTTGAGCTTTGAATTACCATGAGGATTCGATATCAGCGGTCAGCTGAATTCCCTTTGTTTTTGGGCCTTTCGCCCTTATCCTACGCCCCTTCCAATTTAAGGTGCGAGGACGTCCGTGGGAATTCTATTGAGCTGTCAAAACCTATCCAAAAGCTTCGGCGCCCGCCCGCTTTTTGAGAACCTTTCCTTCGGCCTGTTTGAAGGTGAACGCACCGGCCTCATCGGCCCCAATGGCACGGGTAAATCCACCTTGCTCAAAATTTTGGCCGGCGTGGAAACTCAGGACGAAGGCCTCATTTCAGCCCGTAAAGGATTACGAATCGGTTATCTGCCCCAGCAGGAAAAATACGCGGACTTGGGGCCGGACATTGATGTGCGAACCGTTCTCACCCAGGGCCTGCAAGGTTTAGGTCTGGAAGATTATGAAATCGACATCCGTATCGATGACGGATTGGAACAAGCCGGATTCAAAGACCCTGAACAAAAAGTTTCCAAACTCTCTGGCGGCTGGCGCAAACGGCTGGCCATCCTGACCCAGGTTTTACGCGAACCCGATCTTCTCTTGCTCGACGAGCCCACCAACCATTTGGATCTGGAAGGAGTTCTCTGGCTGGAACGCTTCATGCAAAACTTGACCCTGTCTTTTCTGGTCGTCACCCATGACCGCCGCTTTTTGGAATATGTCAGTAACCGCGTCATTGAGCTCAACAAACGCTATCCCGAGGGCTTTTTCGGCAGCGAAGGCAACTACAGCAAATTTTTGGAAAAACGGGAAGGTCTTTTTAATTCCCAGGCCAAGCACGAGGATACCGTCGCCAACACTGTGCGCCGCGAAATCGAGTGGCTGAGCCGCGGCCCCAAAGCCCGTCAGACCAAACAGCAGGCCCGCATTGACCGTGCTGGAGACCTGATGGATGAATTAGGTGAACTCAAATACCGCAACGATCAGAATAAAAATGTGGATATCGACTTTTCCGGCAGCGGCCGCCAGACCCAGCGTCTGGTCGCGGCATCCAAAGTTTCCAAAACCCTCGGAGGCCGAAAACTTTTTGGGCCTTTGGACTTGCTTATGACTCCCGGCGACAAACTGGGCCTGCTGGGTGAAAACGGCAGCGGCAAAAGCACGCTGCTCAAACTTCTGGCGGGCGAAGTCCAGCCTGATTCAGGCACTATTAAACAGGCGGAGAAATTGCGGATCGTTACCTTTGACCAGCACCGTGATCAGTTGGATTTAAGCCTCACCCTCCGCAAAGCCTTATGTGAATCCGGTGAATATGTTCATTACAAAGAAAGACCCATCCACGTCGCCAGTTGGGCTTCCCGCTTTCTCTTCGACAAAGATCAGTTGGACAGACCCTTGAGCCGATTTTCGGGCGGCGAGCAGTCGCGGGTTTTAATCGCGCGACTCATGTTAAAACCAGCCGATTTGTTATTTTTGGACGAACCGACCAACGATCTGGATATTCCCTCGCTGGAAGTGTTGGAACAAAGCCTGATGGAATTTCCCGGCGCATTAGTGCTGGTCACCCATGACCGTTACCTGCTGGACCGGGTGAGCAAACAAATTTTGGCGCTCGACGGCCAGGGCAACGCCGACTTTTTCGCGGATTTAGGCCAATGGGAAGATTATCGGGAAGAACAACGATCCAAAGGTAAAAGCGGTTCCAAACCGGCGGAAGCCCCTAAACCCTCGGCCCCCGTTAAACCCAAAGAAAACCTGACTTCCAAAGAACAAAAAGAACTCAAGGAAATCGACGCCAAAATTCTGGCCGCCGAAACCGCCATCAAAACCGCCAAGGCCAAGCTGGAAGATCCTTCCATCGGCACCAACATTTCCAAGCTCTTGGAAAACCAAAAACTGGTGGACGCCGAAAAAGCCAAGCTGGATTTACTGATGGAACGCTGGGAAGAACTGGAAGCGAAGAAGAACCAGGCTTAACCTTGTCATCCACACAAGCTTAATACTTCACTTCCACCCCTAAATAAGGCAAAAAAGGCAGGTCATAGACAGGAGTCGTCTGGGTGTAATTCACGTTGTAGTTATAGCCCAGAACATTTTTAGCGCCGGTCAGATTCACGATGTCCAGATAGATCTTCCATTCCCACGTGTCATAAACCGTTTTAATCGAGGTTGAAAAATCCAACCTCACGTAATCGGGCAGACGGGCTGAGTTGTTGGGGGCATAGGTAGGCGTGTAGATGGTCGAGGTTTGTCCGTTAACGGTTACCGACTCTTGCGCGGCGCTGGTCACCGGCGTCCAGGGGTGGCCCGTGTCATATAAAATTTTCAACCCCGCGTCCCAGCCCGGATTAATTTTATAATTACCCACAGCGGTCAACACATTCGGCTCGTCATAATCGAAAGCGTACTGATCCTGACCCGGGCTGTCTACCCGCTGCGAGTCGCTGAGCGAATAAGCGATCCAGCCAAAAAACCGGTCGGTTGGCGGCTGTCTCAGGAAAAACTCCAATCCCCGCGCGGTGCCGGTACCGCTGTTCAGATAGCCCAGTCCGGGAATCGCGTTAGGATTAGCCACAATCAGACGGGATAAATCCTTTTCATACCCCTCTGCTCTAAATTGCAGTCCGGATTCATCCAGTTTCTGTTCAAACCCCAGCACACTGGCAATGGACTGTTCGGGCGCCAAATGGGGGTTGCCCAAAGTCTGGTCCAAAAAGGGATAGCCCACCACACGGTCCGGCGCCTCGTCGTAATAACCATAAGAAGCTTTCAATGTACTGTCGGCGGATAAATGATAGGCCGCTGAAGCCCGGGGTGTAAGAAACAGGGTTTCATCCGAATCCACATAATCCACCCGCGCGCCCAGCGCCAGCTCCAGCTTTTTGTCAAAAGCTTTCCAGCTTTGGTCCGCGTAGGCTGAAAAATCATTCGAGTTAGTGGTGTCCTGGGAGGAAAATTTGGCCGCGGTCGTTATCTCCAAATTCTGCTGTTGGCCCGATCCCGTGGGAACGATAAAGAAAAAAGCGTTGAGCGAATCAATAAAGTGATCGTATTGAATGCCGCCCTCCAGGCTGGTGTCCTGATCAAAATGGTGGACCCATGAAAACTTCTCGCCAAAATCTTCCACCGTGGTGTCCTCGTAAAGATTCCCGCCGAGCGAATAGTTAAAATAGCTGTTAGTGTGGTACAGGGTGCTGGCGATGGTATTGTTGTCGTCCGAACTGTCGTGGTAATTCACGCCCTGGCTGTTGTAACCATCGTTGAAATTAAAGGCGCCCGCCAGCTCCGGGTCATTCTGGGCTACCGTGGCCGATGCCGAAAGACTCCCGCTCACGCTGTCCGCGCTGCCGATGGCAACAAAATCCCAATGAACTTTAGGCGAAGGATTCCAGCTGTACTTCACCTGGTAATCACCGAACTCCGGCACTTCAATATCGCCCTGACTGCCGGAAAAATCGCTGATAAATAAATCCAAATAACTTCTACGGAAGGCCACCTCTAAAGAACTATCCGAGGTAATAGGCCCCTCAATTTCAGCCTCGGATAAAAACAGGTTCACATCCGCGCGAAAACCCCAGCGGTCTTCCCGGCCATCCCTCTGGGTGACATCCACCAACCCGCCCATGGAATTGGGATACTGGGGCCCAAACCCGCCGGAATAAAAATCAATGCCTTTGACAAAGTCCGAATCCAGCGTCGACACAATTCCAAAATGGTAGGGAAAACCGATGGGTATATTGTCCACGTAATACTGGTTGTCTCCGGGCCCGCTGCCCCGCACCAAAAGCTGTCCGTCCAGCGATCCGGCGGTAATGATGCCGGGCAAAGCTTGAAGGGCTTTCAACACGTCTTCCTGGGTTCCCGGCACTTCGGTTAACTCTTCTTTGGAAAGGGCCTCATGGCTGGTTTGGGTCGGAGGCGCCTTGTCGGTTGAAACCACCACTTCCGGCAGGGTAAAACCATCCTTCTCCAGAAAAAAATCCTTTTCAATGGCCTGAATAACCGTCAACGAATCAAGGGTGAGCCTTTTGTATCCTTCTCCCGCTACGACAACATGATATTGTCCCGGCGGGACCGCGATTTGGTAATGGCCTTTCAGGTCCGCGTTGGCCGAAACCGTTTCGATTGTGTTCCCCGAGGCTTCTATATAGAGGCTTCCCCCCAAGACGGGGTCTTTAGTTCCCTTTTCCAAAATCTGTCCTGAAAGAGTGACTGGGCTAACCGCTGTGGTTTGGGCGCAAAGGTTTCCCCAAGCCGACAAACAAACCAAAAAAACCGCTATTTTAAAAGTTTTCATCTTTACCTTATCCGTTAATCTTAAACCGATAGGGTATGCGGATTCTCACCGGCACCGGATCTGTGCCAGCCAAAGCGGGCGTAAAGGTTGATTGTTTCATAGCTTCCATGGCCGCCTCGTCGCAGCCCGACCCCAGACCCTGCACCACCGACATATTCATTACTGCTCCGGTAGCGTCTATGTCCACTTGAAGAATAACCACTCCCTCAATCCCCGCCCTCTTGGCACCCTCGGGATAAACCGGTTCCATCTTGGTTTTAAACTGTGGCAATTGGCTCACTTCGGCGACCGATCTCACTGTGCCTGTTCCATGGCCACCCTGTCCGCTCACCACCTGGGCTGGCGGCGGTGTGGGTTTAGGCAGAGCTATTTTGACGGTCCGGCGCAGCATGGGCTTTTGCCAGATATCTTCTTGAGGCGGCATATAGGGCGCGGATGGCACAGTGGAAGCCGAATCGAGTGTTACATCGTAGAGATTAATCGTTTGTACCCGGCTTGCCCACAGCACTGCCAGCAAAAATACAACATGGGTTCCAAGGGAAAGGGCCCAGGGCAATGGCTTGAGCGATAAAAAATCCGGCGCTTTCATGGCTTCTCCACTCCCAAAGCTACCTGGGTCACGCCCGCCTGGCGCACCTGATCTAAAATTTCAATCACTTTACCGTGAGTCACCTCGGCGTCCGCCGAAAGTACCACCCGCAATACGGGGTTAGTAGTGGCGGCGTCTTTGAGATCGCTGGTTAATTGGGCGGGATCTATTTTCTTGCCCTGAAAAAAAACCTCGTTCTTTGTGTTTACCACAATGGAAAAACTGCGGGGCAGGGTCGGGTCCGAGGTATAGGATTTTGGCAATTGCACCGGCACCGAGGGGGTGGAAATAAAACTGGCGGTCAGCATGAAAATAATAAGAAGCACCAGCATGATGTCCACCAGCGGCACCACGTTGATCTGGGTAATGGGTTCGTCCGGGTCCTGGTTTGTGAAAGCCATAAATTACTTTTTCTTTTCGGCGTAGGCCATCAGAAGGGCGGCCAGCCTGTCCGAGTTCGACAGTTCCCTTTTAATCCAGTTTTGAAAATAGTTATAAGTCGCCACGCAGGGTATGGCTATCAAAAGCCCGACAGCGGTGGCGACCAGCGCTTCCGAAACTCCCCGCATCACTACGGTAGGGCCGCTGGTTCCCGCCAGGGCCAGATCGTTAAAAGCCTTAATGATTCCCAAAACCGTTCCAAACAAACCGATAAAGGGCGCGTTGCTTCCCAAAGTTCCCAACACCAGTAAATTTTTCTCCAGAGCCAGTTTTTCATGGATTCTCTGGCTTCCCAAAATCTGCTCCAGCGCTTCCGGTCCCGAGGCCAGGTTGGCGATGCCGATCTTCAAAATGGCCGCTGCCGGCGAAGTCAGGTTTTCCGCCAGTTTTTGAACTTCTTTCACCTGGCCTTTTAAAAGCAGCTCCGGCGCTTTTTCCTGAAGCAGTTCGGATTCCTTGGCCTTCTGGCGGAACAAAAAGAAACGGTCCCAGATCACCGCGATACTCCAGACCGACAAACCCAGCAGTATATAGAGAACCCATTCGCCGCCTAATAAAGCGAAGGCTTTAATCATTTGAAGCATGAACTTCCTCCCCAGAGGGTTGTTTTTCGAATCTATGGACTTTAGACGATAGACGGCCGGATATCATCTGGATTTTGGCAAGATTTGTAACAATTTGTAAAACCGGGGGGGTCTATCAGTCTCAGACCATATCCTCTAGGCTGGATCTATCAAAGGAGAAGAAAATGAGAAACTTAGACATGCGTTTGCGGGTTGGCAATTTGAAATCGGATAAAGTCGGCGTTATCGCCTCCAGCGGATTCAAGGTCAACAGCGGGGATTTTAACGGCTATGTGGTTCTCACCGACCGTTATGGTTATGAAGTTTGGGATGACAACGCCATTGTCATTCTTCCAACGGACTTTTTGGGAACCCCGACGGATAAATAGTAAGGCTTAAAACTTGGTGACGGCCGTGGGAATGGCCGGTACATACGGCGCGGCGTCTATTTCAACGGTCACACTTGGTGCAGTGGCGAACGTTCCAGTCTGCGCCCACTGAATCACAAGTCCGAAATTGCCGCTATTCAAAATGCCCTGCGTTTTATAAGAAACTGTATTTAACTGGGTTAAATTTTTTAACGGCGTCGCCTTCGCCAAACTTCCAGTTTCTTTATAGACGGCGTAATCATCCGGGTACAAAACATAAACATTTAAAGTGGGCAGGGATAAGTTGGCAGTCAGATTTAAAGTAATCGTCGAAGTTTGAGTAACCACAAAAGACGCGTTAACCCCCTGAAGGGTTTGCTCAGGATTCGGGCCTGGAACCGTAAACTGTTTTTGAAAAATAACACCTGAAGTTTGAGCCTGAACTTTCAAGGCAGCCAGTTGACAAAACAAAAGAGAAAAAACCAATAAACCGGTCTTCAATTTCACAAAAACCTCCTTTGACCAACCTGAGATTATTTTACCACCGATGTCCCCATTCCACTGACTAGATGCGGAAATAGCTAAAAACATTATAATTGGGCCTATTCTTCGGCGAATCGGAGCGAAAAAAATGAATAACCTATTGCACTCTGTTTCCGGCGCGGCTGTTTTTTTAGCTTACTTTGTTTTCATGACCGGCATGATCCTGCCCGCGGTTTTTGGCAGATGGTTGAAGCGGGCGCCGGGCCGGGCTAAAACAGGTCTTTTCCTAATTTTGTTTGTATTCATTTTTATTCTGGGCGCCTACTTCATCGGTTTGTATTTCTTCCCCTCGGTTTTCAAATTTTCCGGTTCTTTTCTTCAAAACCAGCCAAGACCGAGGTAAAGAACGGCTTCATTAAACGTCTAAAAGAAAGGATCCTCACGGCTCATGGTTATTTCTGGTTTTTAAAAAGGAAATACTGTATTTTGACCGAAGGGTTTGCCGTGCGATTAAAAAAAGACATTATAAAAACGGCAAAATCCCCCATATTTCATCTGAAAGGATTTCCTGTGCGATTTCTTCTTTTGATTGCCTTGTTATCTCTATCTACTTCCTTCGCGGAAGCGCAAACGGCCAGGTTCAAACCGTTTGAGCTCTATCCCGCGACCAATGACGCGGCGCCGACCCTCTATACGAAAGCGGCTCTTCCCTTTAAAACCGATGGAGTCGCCTGGCGCTTCCCCTATGGTCCCAAAGTCGATATCAAAATCGACGCCACCCAGGTTTTGCGCAACGTCAATCCTTACGATTTTGGAAACAACGCCGCCTGGTACGCCAGCAAAGACTGGTTCCTGGATCCGGACCGCATTGAGAAGGTCAAAGAAGCCGGTATCAAGTTCTGGCGCTGGCCGGGTGGAAGCTCTTCCGACGATTATTTTTGGGACGGCAATAACCAGGGCCACACCACCACCAAGGACAATCAGGACGTGCCTCATATGACCCAGTCCTGGGCTGTTTTAACCGATGACTTCATCAAGTTTTGCAAACTGACTGGTTCCGAAGCCATCTTCACGGCCAACTATGCCGCGTCCCGTTACGGTAGCGTGGAAGAAGCCGCCGATCTGGCCGCCCGCTGGGTAAAACATTGCAACGTGGACATGGGCTTCAAGGTCCGCTACTGGGAAATCGGTAATGAACTTTACGGTCCCTGGGAACAGGGCAACACCATGGACGGGAAACCCCAGTTGACTGGAGGTTATTACGGCAAGGATTTCCGCACTATCGCCGACGCCATGAAAGCCGCTGACCCTGATATCTATCTCGGCGCTGTTTGTTATGAAAAAGACGGCGAGGGCGAATGGGTGGGCCATCACCGCTGGACCGCCACATTGCTGCCCGAGCTTCAGGGCAAAGCGGATTATCTGATCCTACACCAATACTTCGACTTTCCCTTTGACACCGCCACTGGAAAAATTTACCAAAATCCGACCAACGACACTCTTTTCGGCGATCTGCATGAACTGGCGGACGACCACGGAACTCTGGAAAAAATGGTGGATGAAAACGCCCCCCAGTACCGGGATCTACCCGTAGCCCTCACCGAGTTCAATATCATGAATGGTAACGGCAAACCAACGATCGAACTGATCAACGGCTTATATACCGCCGAAGTTTTGGGAGCGGCCATCAAGGCCGGTTACGCAGCCGCTGACTACTGGGATTGGAAAAATAATTACGATAAAGACTACGGCGGCGACATGGCCATGCTGTCGTTCAACGATCCCGCGGTGCCGGACAACACCTGCCGTCCCTCCTATTATTCTTACGCTCTCTATTACCGCGCCTTCGGGGACAAAATGATCGCCTGCGACAGTTCTGAAGCCACCGTCAAGGTTTACGCCAGCCGTTTCTCCGGCGGCGAACTAGGCCTTGTGATCATCAACGAGAACAATGAAGCCCGCACGATGAACTTTAATTTCACCGGCTTCGCGCCCAAAGGCCAGTTGATGGGCTGGGTGCTGACGGGTAAAGATCTAAATGCGGTCCAGTGTACCTGGAACGGCACGGCGGGCCCCACCGGCGGCGGCGGCCCTTTCCCACTGGATACCATTCCCAACTACCGGGCGAAGTTTAACCCGAGTAAGCCTTTACTTCTTCCCATTGCGGCTCGTTCAGCCACCGGGATAATTATTTACTAATTGCTGCTATCGTTAAAAACAAAAAAGGCTTCCCCGTTTCAGGGAAGCCTTTTTTGTTATAACCATAATTTTATTTTTCGATGTGGGTGAAGGAGTAAACCGCCAGCGCAAGCATAGCGGCCAACAAGAGAATGGGTAGAAAGATTTCCATTTTCCCCTCCTTGAAATTGAGATACTTTCATAAATAGTAGGCGGCCAAAGTTTTTCAATTCAAGTGGGGAACCGCTGATAATCCGTGCGGAAAGCCATAAAAAAAGGCCTCCACCTTGGGGCAGAGGCCTTCGCGTCTTATTTTTTAGATGGTGATGAAGTAATAGACTGCCAATGCGAGCATAGCGCCTAACATGATGATAGGTAGAAAGATGTCCATTTGGCCCTCCTTAAAAAATAAAATCTTGAAGCAATTTTAAAAAAGAGAGGCATTAAAATTCTGTTAGGAAATGGATAGTGAATGTTAAAAAAATAAAAGGTCTTCGCCTAGGAGGGTGAAGACCTTTTATAGACCAACGCTTAAAATTAAATCGTAACGTAATAATAAATCGCCAACAAAAGCATCCCGGCTAACAATCCAATCGGCAGAAATACATCCATTTCGGTTCTCCTTCCTTTCAATCAGTCAGACCGATTTTAAGGACAATCCCCATTAGGATTCTGTTAGGAAACATCACCTCGGCATCATTCAATCGTCCTGTAGAAGAATCGCTCCCGCCATCGGTTTCATGGGCTTTATCGGCTAAACTAATGCTCTTATGGATACTTTCAGTAAAAGAATTTTTCTGTTTTGCCTCTCTCTGGCTTTGGCCGGATCAGCCTCGTCCCAAACGACCCGGGACTATTACCCCGTGGTTTCCATTCTCTACGGCACTGATCGAACCCTGAAAAACGATGGCTTCCTGGCAAAAAGTTCCCCTGATTTGAGTTTTGGCCAGGCCCAGTTCATCCTTCATCTTCACTATGTGCGAAAAAGCGATAGCGATCAAAACTGGTGGCGTTTCAAAAATTCGGACGAAAAGAAAAAGGGGTTACAGCCGGTTAACCCAATGGGAAAAAAGGATTTCAACCAGGCGCTCCGGCAAGACACCCAAAACGAGACCTTTCTTTATGTCCATGGCTTCTCGACTACCTTCGAGGAAGGCGCCAAGGAAGCCGCTCAGATCGCCTATGATTTACAGCTCCCGGGGAAACCCCTACTTTATAGCTGGCCTTCCCACGGTAATATTTCTATCGGCGATTACAAAGTGGACCAGGATACCGTCAACCACGTCGAAACCATCAACCATCTCAAATTGTTTATACGGCAGGTATTGAAAGAATCGGGCCGGGGACAGGTTCATCTGGTGGGATTTAGCATGGGCACCTATCTTTTAACCCGGGCCCTCATCGAACTGGCGGATGAGGGACAAAGTTTTTCCAAAGTCGGGGCCGTTATCTTAATTTCCGCCGATATCGACGCGGAAGACTTTAAAAACCTGTATTACCCCAAATTAAAAACAGCCCTGGGCGGCAAGCTCGTCCTTTACGTTTCCGGCAAAGACAAGGCCCTTGAGTTTTCCGCGGCTTTTCATCACAGCCGTCGCCGTCTGGGACAGGGTGATGGAAAAGTAACCTTGATTGACGGCCTCACCACGATTGACGCCACCCAAAGCTCCCAGGATTGCGGTATTTGCCACGGTTTGTCCCAGATCAACGGGGTCATCAATGACATGTACCTGTCCCTGCATCAAAGCCTTCCCCCGAATAAAAGACTGGTGGACGACTATGGAAAAAACAGTGAAAAATATTACGTTCTTTTTGACGACGCCCACTCCATTGAGACCATCGAGGATCACAACTTCGCCATCGAAGGACAAATGGGAACCTATCTCAATAACTTAAAGTTCATTTGGCTTCCCGACCCGGCCCTGGAAATGGAAGCCGGTATCAATCATGGCTTTCTTCCCACCCAGCTGGAACTGCGGTGGAACATCACCACTTCGAACCTTCGGCCTTATTTAAACGCGGGGTTTGATTATTACGACCAGGGCAGCGACTCCACCGCCTGGGCGGCGCACGGCGGCCTGGGGCTGGAACTGGTTTCGGATTCAGGCTTGGGCTTGGGATTGGAATGGGACGGCGTCGCGGAGATCGCCCGCTCTCCGGCCGTGATCAGCGGTTCCTATTTGGACCGGCTATTGGATAACGACGATTTTCCCTGGAGCGGCTTTCGTCTGCACTTGATCAAGTATTTCGACTTCAACAAATTATTAAACTAGGGTTATTACTCTTTAAAATTTCAATTCCAAGTCACGTCCAAAGCCGCCGTGCCATGAATGGAAACCCGGATCAGAATCCCCTCGTTCTCCGCCAGACCATCTAGAACTTTAAAAGAAATCACATTGGCTCTCAGCCTCACAAAGGGGCCCAGGGGCCTGTTTAAAGCCAGATCAACTTTCATTTTCAGCTCGTCCATCTTGGGCCCAATGGGCAGACGGGCGATTTTTCGCAGTTGTTTTCTAAAATCCCCTTTGAACATCAGGTCTGCCATTTGAACCATCAGATCACTCGACTTGATGTCGTAGTCCAGGTCCGGCAAATCAAACGCCTGTTCTTTTGACAGATAATGGGGCGTCCCTTTCAGGTAAACCGTCATCCTCGCGGGCTTGCTCCCCAGATTGATGATCAGGGGTTGGTAATGCAGTTTCACTTCCACCACCACCTGCCCGCCGGACCCGTACATGCGGATGCCGTCCAGCGTCACTTTTTGGCCGGTGCCTTTCAAAGCCATGCCGATCAGTTTCAACCGCGGATCCTTTAAATGGGCATTGGCTTCTTTGTAACTGATAAAGGTATTGCTGACCGCCTGGAATGTCGGCGGACCCGGGATAAATACGCCCAGTTTGGGAAGAGGCTTGGGGTTGGTCAAAGGTTCGGGCCCAAAGACCACTTCGGGATTCGCGGTCGTTTCCAGTCCCGCATGAGCGGTCAAAATATTGTGCGGATCAACCCTCACGCTTCCTAGACTCAGGGTTTGAGGCCGGATTAAAAGCCAGATACCCTTATCCAGAAAAATCGGTTCTTGAATTTTTTCCCAGATATCCTTGATGCTGAATTTCAAGTGGGCGCCCGGCGACGTAATCGGGATATCCATCTTCGGCCTCAGCCCATTCTTAAAAAAGTCGGTGATGTGATGGACCACTTCGGCGCCGCTGGGAAAAAGCAAAACCACCG
>Ga0206829_10287_pt1 | contig 15802 bp, 10 predicted proteins | sample Alteio_BWOrgCont_75_FD_152862 | JGI IMG/M metagenome (GOLD analysis project Ga0206829, IMG submission 152862) | Enriched cells from forest soil in Barre Woods Harvard Forest LTER site, Petersham, Massachusetts, United States -... | ecosystem: Environmental > Terrestrial > Soil > Temperate forest >... | reverse complement strand
GAGAAGATTACGGCTCTTCCTCGAACTCGATCGAATCAGCGTCTTCGAACATATCGACGGCGAGATGCAATTCGTTCTGAGTCATTCTTCCAGTGTTGACGGCGTGTCTCCTGCTCCAAGAGTAATGGGCCGGGAGCAATTCCCTTGGCTGGTGTCGAGTCTTCTGAAGGGAGACGATTGTGTAATCCAAAGCGTGCAGGATTGTCCCAGTAGTTGAATTGCAATTCAGTCAGTCCGTGTACTGCCTGTCGAAATCCGGCTTCGAGCTGTCGATCCCAGGCGGCAGTTCCACTCAATACAATGACCTGGCGGACTTTTGGCTGCAATCGTCTCGCAACCTCAACTGTGCCCAAAAAATCGAGTGTCAGCCACGTGCCGGTCATATTTACTGGAAGTTTCGTGGTAGCCAAACCGGTTGCTTCCACACAACAAAAAACGATCGGAACTCCCGGCAGAAAACCAGGCAGGATAGTTCCCGGGGAGATGATGAGATCAATCGATTGGTTTTGATATTTGTTGCGAAACCATGCCAGTTGTTCGGCTTGGAACTTTTCATCTGGGAAGAAAGACCTATGAAGATGTTCGTTGTAGAGCTCGATATCGAGCCTATCGCCAAGCACGGCACGAATTCCTCTATCCGCTGCCAGTTCGCCCGGCGTTCTCATCTCTTGCGGATAGACAATAAGTATCCTCTTGTGCTTTTGCTTGGCTTCTGCGGCATCAATAGTGCTGAGAGAAACCAGAACAAATAGGCCCAAGGTAACAACGACACACGTATTGCATAGTCGATTAGCACCCATAACTTTCGGGCCCTATCAGTTGGCACTCACCCTATTCCAAACTTGACGCGCAGTAAAGAGCAATCTCGCCTTCATGGTTGAGAGTTGGGCTTTGTTGTGAGCCCTATGTGAACGTATGTGTACCGCACCCTGTCAGTTGCTGCGATTGGGATCAGTTGCCGGAGTTGCGAGATGTCCTACTAACCGTTGATCAGACTTTCGTCACAGCGGAGCCAACTTGACTTCTGAGAAACTTGTGACGGTTGAAATGGTTGCGAGAATCGAGCGTGTCGTATTTGGCGCACGCACCTGACTTTCTTGCTGCAATAAAAGCGTTGCAGCCACTCGATCACCACAAAACGCCGCGGACCGGTTGCTCCGGCGGTGGCAGTTCAGTTTCGCCCAACAGTTGCCGCAGATTGATCTCGATGGTCGTCGCGATTGCGGTCATTGGCACATCAAAGATGGTGTTCTCGAAGGGGTCCTCGAGGTCATTCCCGATCTTCTCAAGCGCGAGAAACATGAATCCGACCAACGTCGAACCGAGCGGGGTAAACCATCCCATGGTTTCCACTAGTCCTACCGGCAGCATCAGGCAGTAAATGTGTACGAACAACCTTAGGAAAAGGTTAAACTGCTTAGGCATCGGCGTATTTTTGATTCGCTCCACGCCGCCCTGCGCGTCCATGAGGTCAGCCATGCTGTCGTCGATCGCCTGCCACTCCCATTGGCCCAGCCAGCCACGCTCGCATGCTGCAACCAGCATCGCGCTCATCCGGCATTGCAGCGTCAGAGCCAGGTTTTTTTCGCGGGCAAGTTTCGCCGAGTCCTCGTGCGGCAACAAGTGAGCCACGGCAGCCACCGGGTCAAGCCCTCGTAGCTGCTGGCGAAGCGCGTGAACGTACGCCACCTGATAGAGCACCAGCTGCCGCTGTAAGGCAGCGACTTCCGCTTGCTCAATTGCGGTTGCTTCGGGCGATATGGTCGTTAGTACCTGCCGCGCGAGCGTGCGGCTTTTATTCACGATTGCGCCCCACAGTGTCCGCGCTTCCCACCAACGTGCGTATGCGGAACTGTTCCAGAAGCTCACGACGATGCCGATGGCCACGCCGTAAAATGCCAAAGGCACATTTCGCGAGCCCACCCAGCCCCAGTGAATGACTTTATAGCCGAGCACAATCGCAAAATCCCATCCCAGAAGGACCAGCAGCGACAATCCCAAACCCCGGATCATTGTCGTCAGCTGAGGAATTTTTAGGGAAACAATCATCCTTCGGCTCCGCCGGCCACCGTCACTGGCACAAATTCCCTCTGTCCTCCTTCGGCGATCCGCACCACCCCGGTCCCAATGTCATACACCCAGCCGGATGTCGTCAGCTCGCTGCGCGCTATCGCACCGGCCACGCTTGGGTGAGTCATCAGGTGCACCAACTGCATGAGCACATTTTCTTCTGTCAGGCTCCGAAGCTTTTCGTTCGGGCGGTCGTCCTTGTGCACCATGCTGTCGGCCACCATCAGCGCAGCGTGGCCGTTGTGCAGCCACCTTTTCACGGTCGGCATCTTGTCCGTCGACTCCGGATGCAGAAGTGCCTTCATCGCCCCGCAATCCGAATGTCCACATACCACTACGTGCTTTACCTTAAGCGCTGTCACCGCGTACTCGATCACGGCGGTCACCCCTCCCATCGCTCCGCCGTAAGGAGGCACCATATTGCCGATGTTCCGTGAGACGAAAATTTCCCCTGGTCCCGAGCTGGTGATCGCCTCTACGTCGACCCTCGAATCGGCGCAGGCGATGATCAGCGTGTGCGGCGTCTGCGGTGTAGAGGCCACCCGCTGATAGTGCTCTGAATTCTCCGCATGGACCTCGACCTGGAACTTCCGCACCCCGGCTTTCAGCTTTTCCAAAATAGATTGTTCGCTCATATCGTTTGTCTCTGGTTCACCTTTTTGTGTGCCCAGTCTTTCAGGCAAGTTGTCTCAGATGATGTGTAGGCCCGGTATCCCCCAATGTCGTCCAGTCTAAGGTAGAACTCGCAAATGCGAGTTGGTACCTCTTCCCAGTTGGTCGAGTGGGGCGTTGACGACACTGCGCGATCCAAAGAAAGACGCCACCCATTAAAGCGAAGACCAAGACAATAGTGTCAGCGGGCAGTGAACCGTCGTGATTACAGGTTCAGCAGGAGTGAATCCGTGGGCAAGCTTCCACTGATCCGGTAGCCAGGTTCGGAATTCGCTGACTCCCGCAGCCGCTTCTTCAGTCATAGAACTGCAAATGCGCAGATTTAGTTCCCGACAAAACTCGCGCTTTGTTAATTCTTCTCATCGAGCTCTCAGAGAAGGTCATTGTAGGATCAGCGCATCATAGAGCGCGGACAAATTAGATATCGACATTACGGTAACACCTACTACAAGGACTCTAATGTTGCTCCGCTTTGGGAGGCTCCAATAGCGGGATATCTACCGTAATTGGGGAGTGATCGGAGAGCGGTACGTCGGGCGCTTCATTTAACTCCTGAAGCGTCCTACCGAAATGCGGTGCAAATTTATAGCTTCCTCCCGGTTTTTCGGAATCACTAGCGTAGCCTTTGACGAAGAACCAATCCAATTTGTACTGCCCTACCAACCCTCCATAGGTGCGAGCCATCGCAAACGTATAGCGAAATCCTTTGGTACCACGTTGATTCGAATCACTGAGGGTTCCCCCACGGTTCTCTATGCTTCGGCTGTCGTCGCCGCGAAAATCAAACATATAACCATCTGCAAAATGGAAATCATTCAAGTCGCCAAAGAGTTTCGCCTCCCTATTGCGAGAAAGAATCGGAACATCAAAACCTGTGGGATCGTTTTTACTGCGCATGAAGTTTACTGGCATGAGCAGGATCGTGGGGGCGCCGGTTGACCACTTGATGGCATCTCTGGCCCACGCATGGGGATCCTTGATGCGATCATTGATGACCTTCGACACGGAGGTCGGCGCTGCGTCCGTCGCAGTTGTGTTCATGTCTCCTGCGATGATTACCGGATTTTTGATGTCCTTTGCCCAATCCAGAATCTGCTTCATCTGTTCCCGACGACATTCTGGCTTGGTTTTATTTTCAAGATGTGTTGCGATCACCGTGACGCTTCCCGTAGGTGATTCAGGTATGGCCAGGTCAACAAACATCGCCATACGACCCCCACGTCGAACTTCACGTGTGATTCTTTCCATAAAGAGCAAATTGGCGGATGATCGTTTTCCAGCCTCCAGCTGGGAGATCTCCTTTTTCTCGCCTTCATACCAATCGTGGCAGACTGGGAGAGGTCGTACCGTTGCATTTTGAATGGGATACCGGCTCAGAACCGCTGTACCGTGTAAGCCCAGGTAGCGGTCCTTATCCGGCTCAAAAGATTTTTGGATATCGGCCTGCGCTGCTTGGTCATCCAGTTTTACCTTCTCAATGCCCAGGTTCAGCGGATCGACTTCGAGAAATTCGACGCCGTATGCGTAATTCATGTTAAGCGCTTGCGCCATTTCGTGAGCAACATCTCGGTAGTCGGTGCGGGTGACCCCGTCGTCGACCTCGTTCAGGACAAGCAGATCGGTTGGTTTCAATATCTCGAGCTGTTCCTTGACCACCTTTAATTCGTCGGCGTCGAGCGGCTTCTCCTTAGGATCTTTCTTTTCCGCAATCACTTGGTCGAACTTCTCTGGTTCTGAGAGTGCGATTTTTATTCCGTCTAATTCAATTCCTCGTTCGATATTCCAGAATGCTGTGCGTACGAATGGGCCAAGCTCGTCGGATGTTGGTCGAATCGGCTTAACGCCTTTTAAGTACGCTTCGTTATTTACAAAGGGCGTATGCAGCAAACGATTCATTTTGTCTGCGAGCGTCTGATCTGGCGTTGCATTCTGTGAAACCTGGACAAGCTCGGAAAAAGAGAGCACTTGGGGCTTCGATAACGGGACGAAATTCGTATCGTCTGAAGCCGTCGAGGCGATCAGAGAACCGGCGCCTAGGAGCAAGAACCCTGCAACACACCCGCGATGGAATAACCGAACCCTTAAGGCAGAACGCTTCTGAGCATTCGACAAGAACCTCGGCAACTGCATTCTCATTCGTCACCTTTCGGAGAAGCACATTTCGATGCGATTTATATCGGATGGCTCAATACTTTTGAAGTGTAAAAACTAACACTTGAGCAAGGAATTTAGACCAGGTAGCGGATCGCGTCGAATGCCGCTGCGAGTACTCACGCCAGCGTGAGTATTTTTACTCTGTGGCTGCGTAAGTTTTGCCAATACTAAGCTCCCACTACTGATGGGAAACTGTCCTCCGGATTCCCTTGGTTGTTCAGTCGGCAATACACCCCCTGGAGGCAAGTTGCGAATCAAATCTGGAGTAGCGATCTTCGTTTGCATAATGGCCCTGTATGCCTCCCCTGTGCACGCCCAGCAGAAGGGCCAATATATGCCTGGGCAGCAGGGCTTGAATGCCGGCGTGCTTCCTGATCCCGGCATTACCTATGCGAATATGACAATCAATTATTCCGCGGGCACGCTAAAAAGCGGGAACGGAAGCACCATTCCTCTCAACGGCTCGTATGACATATGGGCAGTAGAGAACATCTTCTTCTATGTCCCAAAGGTCAAGTTTCTAGGCGCCAAACCTGCGTTCATGATCGTGGCGCCAACCCTGGCGAATGGCTCCCTCACGCTGGGTTCGGAGACATCGCCGAATGGAGTAGTCAATGCGGGCGGTTTCGGGCTGGCGGACACATGGGTACAGCCTGTCACACTGGGCTGGAGCTTAAAACGGGCCGACGTAAACGCCGGATATGCATTCATGGCTCCCACAGGCCGTTACACGCCGGGTGCTTCTGACAACGTAGGCTCTGGCTACTGGGGAAACAACATCTTCACCGGCAGCACCTTTTACTTAACCAAGAATAAGGCTACGTCCGCGAATCTGTTTACAGACTGGGAGATCCATGGGAGTAAGACAACCGGACAGGGAACGAGTGCAACGCCGGGCCAGGCCTTCACCATGGAGTGGGGATTCGGCCAGGCGCTTCCCTTGAAGAAAGATTTCAGCCAGCTGCTTCAACTTGGATTGATCGGATATGACCAATGGCAAGTTAGCGACAATGGCGGTCTGGCCGCGCCCAATATACCGGCGAATCGTCTGCCGTATTACTCCGTGCATGCTATCGGCGTTCAGTCAACTTTCATTCTCCCCGTCAAATCGTTGAATTTCTTTTTCAAGTTTGAGGATGAGTACGCAGCGATTGCCCGTCCCCAGGGGCACACGATTGTTTTTGGCGGATCTTACACTTTCCGTATTCCCAAACCGCAAGCACCCGCAAAGAAGTGAGTACAGATCCGGGTATGCTCGGCGAATCTCCGCACGGCTCATTAAGCACAAATTTTCTGAATACCTGATTTCCAAACTGGCGAACGTGACGATATGAGCACTCTTGTCAATACGACACGGATGGCAATGACGGATCTAGTTTTGCTCGGACAAAGTTTTGGGTCGTCCGTGCTACGAAGAAAAGCCGCACTTTCGTATGCAGTACTGGTATTCGGATTGTTATTCTCGGTCTCTGTTGTCCAGGCACAGGACAATAGCAGCAGTAGCAGCACGTCACCCCAATCCTCAGATCACGCCCAACAATCAACAGGCGCCACCCCTAAGGTTCATCACTTTGGTTTAGACCTGGCACCTGCTGAAGCAGTGGGTATGATACAGGCTCTTGAGGAGAGCCAAGGCGAGCACGAATCTCTATCTTCTTCAGAAGGAGAAGAGTCCCATGTTGTCGGTTCTTCAGTTCAGAAGCCCGCGGACTCAGACAGTCAAAAGCGCGGTGAGATCGTGTTTGCTCCGATTCCTTTGTCAAACCCTGCGATTGGGTCGGGCCTCATTCTTGGCTTGGGATATATCTTTCCATTAAACACAAACGATAATCTCTCGCCTCCTTCCATGATTGGCGGCGCCGGAATGTACGCCAGCAGCGGAAGCTGGGCGTTAGGGGCAATTGCAAAACTTTATTTCAAAGAAGATCGCTACCGTCTGACGGCCGCGTACGGACGTGGCGAAGTGAATTATCGGCTTTATGGAATAGGCAATGCGGCTGGCGGATTGGGAATTTATGTTCCGATTCATCAGGGTGGCCGCGCACTGCTCATTGAGCCACTGGTGCGCCTGAAGTGGAGAATATTTGCCGGTCCCCGTTATCAGTGGCGTAGCCTCGGTGTTCAATTCACAGGCGAGAATCTCCCTCCTGATTTCGAGATCACTCCGAAAGAGCTAAATGCGAAAACGGCTGCCCTTGGCTTTCATGTGCAACAGGATCGACGAGACAGCCAATTCTATCCGGACAGAGGAACGCTGGCCGAAGTGATCGGTGACTTCTTTTCCGAAGACATCGGAAGCGATCTCAATTATCAAAGCTATAGCTTTGCGTTGAACAAATATTCGCCTCTGACAGCCAAACAGACGCTTGCATTTCGCGCCTACGGCTGCGTGGTAACAGGCGATGCCCCCTTCTATGACTTGTGTTTCGTTGGAGCTCACAACGACATTCGCGGATATCAGTCCGGAAGATACCAGGACCGGCGCCTGCTTGCTAGCCAGCTCGAATATCGGCTGGAGCTACCGAAAAGACTTGGGCTTACTGGCTTCTTCGGAGTCGCAGAGGTAGCGCCGAGCATCGGGAAATTCAATGCGGAGAATATCTTGCCTGCGGGTGGTGTTGGCCTGCGATACATGGTCGCTCGAAAAAACCATATCAATCTCCGTTTTGATTACGCCATTGGCAAAGATGGAGGCGGCTTCTATATGGGGCTAGGTGAAGCTTTCTAGCTCTACGTAAGGCCAGCAGAACGTTAGTGATCATATTTCTAACCCGACAAGCCGGGTTCGGAACCGCATGGAGGCGGGATACGCCATGACCTCTGTTCCGCCCTTCTGTTTTCCGCGACTTTGCTTGCGCAGGAAAACAGTGACGTGCTCGTGATGAAGAATGGCGACCGCCTTACCTGCGAGATCAAGGAACTCAGCGCCGGTGTGCTCTCAGTCAAATTGAGTTACGTGGATGGCACGATCGCTGTGCAGTGGTCGCAGGTAGCTCACCTGGAAAGCAACCGGCTGTTCCTGGTCCACACCGAGAGCGGCGCTGTATACACCGGTAAAATGTCGACCCCCGGGGCATCCACTGACCCACCGATAAGAATTCAACTAGCTGAAACTCCAAGCGAGGTAGTGGAAGTTGCACAGCGCAAGATCATTAAACTGAGCCAGACATCGGAGGGTTTTTGGCATCGTTTCGATGGTGCGTTGAACACTGGTTTCCTTTATTCAAAAGGAAATGAATCGGCACAGTACAACCTCAGTTCGCAGGTGGCATATACCAGAGAACGCTGGTCAAGTCAGGTCAGCTATAACACTTCATTTGCATCCAGTAGTGGTTCCAATTTCACAACCCGGAATCAGACTGACCTAAACACATTGAAGCTCCTACGCTGGAACAACTGGTTTTACGTTGGTACAGCGTCTTTTCTACAAAGCTCCGTGCAGGATATCAAACTGCAAACGACACTCGGTGGGGGAATTGGACGCTACTTAAAGAATACCAACCGGACGAGTGTATACGTAATGGGAGGAGTGGGTTGGCAGAATATCAGCTACGGACAAAATACGGTTGAACAGGGAGCAAATAACACTGCAGTTGGTTTCGCCGCAACAGAAATCAAAGCCTTTAAATTTAAAAAGACGAACCTGGATGTCTCGGCCTCTCTGCTTCCGGCAATCACAGATGCTGGACGTCTACATTTCAACACGAACGCTGTCTATTACATCAAGCTCGTCAACGATCTCTCGTGGAACTTTTCGTTCTACGGAAGCTGGGACACTCGCCCTCCTGCCACGCTTCCTAAGAGCGACTACGGCACCAGCTCCGGACTTAGTTGGACCTTCGGCAACAGGTAGAGGCTCATAACGCATGCGATCAGCGTTTGCTATGGAATCACATTTCAGGGAGTGACTAGAAAATCAGCTTCACGGCCAACTGTCCAACCCGAGGGTTTACCGATGTGCTGCTGACGATACCGAAAGCCGAGGATCCGTATGTCGTGTTCGGGTTTGAGAACTGTGCATGGTTCAGAGCGTTAAAGAATTCTGCCCGGAACTGAAGACTGGTATTTTCGTTCGGCCAGCGTGTCTTCACTGTTCGCATCGCTGCCCAATCAACATTGGATTGCCCAGGACCATCTGCAATTCCTGTTGAGCTGTCACCGAATGTAGTCCCAATTCCGTCGGCACCGACAATGGGCGGTGTTGTAAAACAGGAAGAATTGAAATAGGCTCCCAACTTGCTCTCGATCGATGCATTCTTGACGATGTTTGATTTGTTGCATCGTGGCGTTAATTGAGCCCGATCCTCGCTTATCCCAAGAATGTTCGTCGCGTTAGCATAGCTGATGGTAAGCGCAGTTCCTGATTGTAGAGTCACAACCCCTGACGTCGACCACCCACCGAACACTGTTTTTGCCCATGGCTGAGAAGGTGAAGGCAATTCATACACGAGGCTCAACACGAAACGATGTGTCCGGTCGAAACTTGCTCTCCCCCAACGTTGTCGGACCGAATCCTGATCTCCAAGAGTCAGCGAGTTTCCGGCCGAGGTTCCGTTGATGTTGTTGCCATCGCTGTCTAAGCTCTTGGAGAAAGTGTAAGAACCAAGCAATTGGAGGCCTCGACTCAGCCGCCTATTCAAGCTGGCTTCCAGGCCGTTGTACCAGGACGTACCAGCAGATTCAACCATCGTTAGCGCATTCGGCGAGACTCCTTGAACAGGTACACGGAGACCAACGTTAGCTACCGTATTTGTGACCACTCCACGAATCGGGTCACCGGGCGACGCAAAGGCCGCCTGGTTCAGCGAGCGCAATCTAAGCAAATGAGTGCCGCGCGTTCCGACATATCCAACTTCCAGGAGCCAGTTCCTGGAGAACTCCAGTTGCCAATTCATTCCAAACTGTTGAATGAGCGAGGGACGGAAACCCGGAGATACAGTGGCAATTGTGAGGTTGCTCGTTGGCGAATAGGCAGGAAAATCAGGAAAGAAGGTGGCCGTGGGAAAGGGTTCAGGAAAGGGATTGCCAAAGGTAGCTGCGGCATTCGTCCGTCCGACGTTTATCCGTGCCAATGAGAATGGTGGTCCCGTTATGCTTTGATAAAAAGCCTGCCCGGTCGGTTGTGAAAAGAAAAAACCATAGCCTGCTCGTAGCGCGAAGCCCGTCGCACGAGTCAACGGCTGCCAGGCAAAGCCGACCCTGGGAGCAATACTGTTCTGTCCCTCGTCAAAGTTCGCGGCGTCGTTGTCAGCGCGAATGACTCCAGCCGGCACATTGCCTTGATAATTTCTTGCAACCAAATATCCCGCTACGCTGCCATTTGCTGGAGGATTTGGATCGGCGTGGCTAATGTCGAAACTAGAGTTCCGCCCTAGCTCATCTGCGAATTGACCCAGCCTCTCGTATCGCACCCCAGCGTCGATCGTGAAGGTGCTTCCTGTTCGGTAGTGATCTCCAAGATAGAGAGAGCCATTCCAGCTACGGTACTTGCGATTCAAGAGTCCATAATCGTCGATGGACTCATAGACATTGCTAAAAAGGTTTGTACCGTTCTGTTCGGCATTCAGTCCGAGAAGGAAGTCGGGCCAGCTGAGAAAATTGACAAAAGATCCGAGTCCAATGAGATTCGTGTCATCATGAATCCGCGACAACGAACCGCCAAGCTGTAACCAATGTCGTGAATGCGAATAGTTAAGCGTGTCGGAAAAATATATACGCTGTTGATCAAAGGTTCGGGGAAACCCACTAGCAAGATTGATCGAACCGACTACTCCCAAGCTGGGCAATCCATTCTCATTATTCATCGCACCCGCCGAAACGCCCAGATCGGACCACTGAAACGGCGCCTGTGCAGAACTGGAGCCTAAAGTGCTGGTATATCCGAACCGGGCTTCGTTCAGCAACTGCGGTCGCGCAAACCATACGTAGGACGCCGAAAATACGCGAAAATTATTGTCGATCTTGCTGGGAAATCCATGAACGTTGCCCGTTCCATTGAGGCCATTTCCCGGGAATGTGACATTCATTGCACCATCGGATTGCATCCATCGCAAAGAAACGCGCGAACTTGGTGAAAGGTTCGCATCGAAATTCGCCAGGATCTGATCTTCATCGAAATGGCACGGATCGCTGATGGTGCTTATGCCCTGACTCGCAAGGGGCAAAGATGTATTCACCGAGTTCGGATTGGGAATCAGATACGAGCCATCTGATAGCTTGAAATTTAGTAGTTCAAGCGCCACCGGATTAATGTTTGCCCCGTCCGAGCTGATTGCAACGCCTCCGAGTTGGCCCGTCATTCCGGCAAACATGGCTCCTATTGCCTTAGCAGAACGGTCATCAGTGAGAGGGGGCATGACTATCGTGGATGAACAAGAGATCCTGGCCTGTCCCGACGCAAGGCCGTTAGTTTGCCTAGTGCCTTGATATGAGCCAAAGTAGTAAAATCTGTCCCGCCGAATTGGCCCTCCAATCGTCAGGCCAAACTGGTTTTGCTTCAAGTCTGGACGAGGCTGGCCGGAACGATTGAAGAAGAAATCGTTCGCATTCAGCAAATTGTTGCGCAAGAACTCAAAAGCAGTCCCGTGAAGGCTATTCGTGCCACTTTTGGTGATAAGACTTACGTTCGCGCCAGCACGCTCGCCGAAGGAAACGTCATAGAGACTAGTCTGCACTCTAAATTCTTCGATCGCATCGGGGTTGGGTATCGGAATTCCGCCGCTTGCAATGCTGCTGCCTTGCATGTCATTCACTGGAATCCCATCAAATTCAAAACTATTGTCATAAGTACGTGCTCCGTGCGCAAAAATACCATCGTTTGACGGGTCAATTTGCGACAGCCCTCCACTACCTACCCCTAGTTGTCCTGCGTTGTTGACGCCACTCAAAATGCCGGGTGATAAGTTGACGATCTGCGTAAAGTTGCGTGTCACCAGCGGTAGATTTTGGATGATTCTTGCATCAACGACACGGCCCAGCGAGATGTCGGTTTGGACTTGTGAAGCGCTCGCTTTCACTTCTATGTGTTGCGTGGCGCCTACGACCTTCATAGGAATGGTCAACTGAACGCTCTCGGTCACGAACACGTTCGCAATGATGGATTGTGCCTGGGCAAATCCGTCTTTCTGCGCCGTAACCTGATATGTTCCCGGCGGCAACAAGGGGAAGAGAAAGCGACCGTCTGCATCACACTGGGCCGATCGACTGATCGTTAACGCTTGATCTTTGACCTCGACGGATGCTTCGGGCAGACTTGCTCCCGAAGCATCGACGACTGCTCCCAACAAGGCGCCAGTTGAAGAAGTCTGCGCAAAGACCTGACTATTCAGGAAAAGAACCAGACAGATCAGAGTTTGAAGAGAAATTAGATATCCAGTCAGCCTGCGTTTTGCAAACGACGTTTCGTACCAATAGCTCGAACCAATGGGAAGGTCGCCGAGTTCACCATGACCATCCGAAGGGCCCATGACCAATATTCCTTGCTATGGAGTCAGTACGTCGATTGATCAGCAGCTGGAAAATATATGTGAACTCGAACGGTTTACTAATGTGTTACGGATCGACACGATTGTATCAACTGCCTGTGAAAATAAAAGGACTCATCGCCGCGGGTATGGTTTGTGTTTTCACGCCCTCAATGTTTGTGACAGACAAGGGCTGTATCACCAGCTATACGTAGCGTGAAGTAAGACGGTTTTCTCCAAAACGGATGCGAACGCCTTCATTTACCTCTCTTCCTGCGGCTCACCACCACCACCCCCGTACTTTTTTTCTTGCATGACTAGGCACTTCTACCAGTGTCCAGACTCTGCATGGAGCCCTAGAATTTGTCACGACACTTGGGCATAGCACCTGGCAATAGCTGATTCCGAAACGGACAACAGACGAGCTAGGGGCTTACCGCAGTGGCAGATTTACAAGTGCGCAGCGTCAGTTTTGCCAATAGTGGCGATGTCTTCGCAAAACATGTAGTTACGAGCGTCGGAATAACTCACTTGAGGTTCAAGATCTATGAAAGACATTCGACTCGTATTGCCCTCACTCGGCTGCATCCTTGCTTTCGCTCTCATGGGAGCCGCTGGGTGTAACGACAAGTCTGCGACTTCAACCGCGCCCGCCACCGAGGCACAAACACCGCCGAAGATGAAGATGACCACGGAGATCCCGCCGGAAATCACCACGCCGGATTCCGTCGAGACCCGGATTGGGACACTCAAGTTCTTCGATGGTTTCCCTGACGACAAGACCACACAGCTGGTTTATGACAACCTCGATTTCCAGCGGGGCGTGCAGGCGTTCCTGCGCGGCATACCGGGCGCCTCAATCCAGGCCTTCCTTCCGGCGGCGAAGAAGTTCGGCGGCGTGGACGGCAACGTGATGATCTTCGAGGACCTGATGGACTCGAAGGCACTCTGGCTGACGGCGAACAATTCGAGTGTTTACTTCTTCACCTGGATCGACACCACCAACGGACCGATCGTGATGGAAACTCCTCCCAATGTCCTGGGCGTGCTCGACGACCATTGGTTCCGCTGGATCGGCGACTATGGCAATGCCGGTCCGGACAAGGGCAAGGGCGGCAAGTTCTTGTTCCTTCCTCCCGGCTACAAAGGTGAAGTACCGAAAGGCTACTTCGTCATGCGTCCGGCAACTTACGGCGTGTGGGCACCGGGGCGTGGAATGTTGGTGAATGGCGATCCGAAGCCGGCCGTCGAGAGCATCAAGAAGCTCCTGAAAATCTACCCGCTAGCACAGGCCGCTCACCCGCCGGTCACGAAGTTCACCAACATGAGCGGTATTCCGCACAATACGATTCATGCGAATAATTTCCACTTCTACGAGGAAATTCACGAAGTCCTGGAGATGGAACCGAACGAGGCGTTGGACCCTGAGACGCTGGGCCTGTTCGCTTCCATCGGACTCCAGAAGGGCAAACCCTTCGCACCAGACGAGCGCATGAAGAAGATCCTCATCGAGTCCGCTGCAGTCGGGAATGCGACGGCGCGCGCTCTCACCTTCCGTAGCCGCGACGAGGGAACCTATATCTATCCGGGCAGCTCCTGGTGGATTCCATCTGGCTACGGCTCGGGATATGAGTTTCTGCTCGAACCCGGCGTGTTTGACTTGGACCGACGCACCGCGATGTTCTACTGGGCCACGGGGATCACTCCTGCGATGTTTGCCAAGATGGTCGGTCGAGGCTCGCAATATGCCGCCGCCTTTACCGACAGTTCACATCACGGGCTCGACGGCAGCAAGACGTACAAGGTGCATCTGCCTCCCAACATTCCTGCGAAGGACAACTGGTCCTTCACCCTGTACGACAACCAGACTCGCTCGAATCTGCAGACCGACCAGCGCTTCCCGAGCGTGAACAGCTTCGACAAGGGCCTGGTGACCAACCCGGACGGTTCGACCGATGTCTGGTTCGGCCCGAAGCTCCCAACGGGTGCACCCCAGGAGAATTGGGTACAGACCATCCCCGGCAAAGGCTGGAACATGATCTTCCGCCTCTACGGTCCGCTCCAGCCCTGGTTCGACAAGACATGGCGCGTAGGTGAGGTTGAGTTGGTGCAGTAAATACCGCCTAAGAACCAGATGCAGTGCAAGTGCGAATAGGCAAACAATTTGGAGGATCGATAACGATGGAATCCATTACACGAATCTTTGGCAGCAGCATTGCAGCAGCTCTCCTGTTACTCCCGTTCGGTTCGTCAAATGCTCAGACTGCTATCACTCCGGTTGAAGCTCGCGCCATCGCGAAGGAAGCCTACATATACGGATTCCCGGTCGTGGACAACTATCGCGTAGAGTATGCCTACTTCGTCGATCACGATAGTCCCGAATTCAAAGCACCATGGAACCAGATCACGAACATCCCGCGTGTCTTTACGCCATCCGACACGGCAGTTCAGACGCCCAACTCGGACACACCCTACTCCTGGCTCGGCATGGACTTGCGCGCCGAACCCATCGTGATCAAGCTGCCGCCGATGGATAGAAAAGACCGTTACTTCAGCGTTCAGTTCACCGACGCTTACACTTTCAATTTTGCCTATCTGGGCACCCGGACCACAGGTAACGATGGCGGCACTTTCCTTGTCGCCGGACCTAGTTGGAAAGGCGAGACGCCCAAGGGAGTGGAAAGGGTGATTCGCTCTGAGACGGAATTTATTGTTGTTGTCTATCGCACTCAATTGTTCAATCCCGGCGATCTCGACAACGTGAAGAAAATTCAAGTGGGGTACAAAGTGCAGACACTGTCGGCGTTCCTAAACACGCCTACACCCAAAGCCGCGCTGGCCATCGATTTTATCAAGCCGCTCACAGTCGAGACACAGAAAACCTCGCTGGAGTTTTTCAACATCCTGAACTTCATTCTACAGTTCTGCCCGACCGACCCCTCGGAGACAGAACTCATGGCGCGCTTTGCCAAGATCGGCGTCGGCGCAGGAAAGACCTTTGATCCGGGCACGCTCACCCCTGAAATGACGACGGCAATTGAGCAGGGCCGGGCCGACGCGCCGGGACCGTGACGTCGGGCGATCTCTTCGGGACACGCGAAGCGATGAAGAACAATTATCTGTATCGCTGGCTCGGGACTATCGGCATTTACGGGAACTCGAAGCAGGAGGCGATGTATCCGATCTACTACGTGGATTCCGAAGGGCACAAGTTGAGCGGTGCCAACCGCTACACCTTGCGCTTTGCGCCAGGTCAGATGCCGCCCGTGAACGCGTTTTGGTCGCTAACCATGTATGGACTGCCGGAGAGCCTGCTTGTCGCCAACCCCATCAATCGCTACCTCATCAACTCGCCGATGCTGCCACAACTTAAACATGATGCCGATGGTGGTTTGACGCTGTTGATCCAAAACGACTCTCCCGGCAAAGACAAGGAATCCAAC
>Ga0206829_10286_pt1 | contig 15831 bp, 12 predicted proteins | sample Alteio_BWOrgCont_75_FD_152862 | JGI IMG/M metagenome (GOLD analysis project Ga0206829, IMG submission 152862) | Enriched cells from forest soil in Barre Woods Harvard Forest LTER site, Petersham, Massachusetts, United States -... | ecosystem: Environmental > Terrestrial > Soil > Temperate forest >... | reverse complement strand
CTGCATAAAGAAAATTTACCACGAACAAAGGTAGGAAGCATTTGAGCATCGTTTCAAAATGCAAAGGATAAATCTTAATTTTTTACAAAGGCAAAATATGCTTTTTGATAAGCCGGCATATTCACCCGCTCCTGTAATTTTTCAAATGTCTCGAACGGGCCTTTGATTATGAACATATTGGTAAGCCATACGGGCACAGAGCCACCGGGATCTAATTGTATGGTATAATCTATCCTTATTAAATTATTACCAACGACTGAAAGCGTCCAATGCGATGTAGACGATTTGATCCTTACAATACCATTCTTCTCGGGAACGAAACCGGGCTCGGCATGAGAATCAATATTTACTATATTGGCTGATGGTTGTGTCACTGTTAGATGAGCTATGAAATCGCGGTTGGCACAGGGCCAGGGTACATTCACTTCAGAGAAATAGATAAGCTCATTGTCACTTACCTTCTTTAATAATTTTGAATGTTTATCATTAAATACCCATTCTTCCTGTCTGTCAATATCAAAGAGGGCCGCAATTACTTGCGAGAAAGTTCCGGCAACAATACATTCCACTTTCACCGCTTTATAATCAGAATTATCTACAGTGGCAGTAAATACCTTAATTGTCTTTGTCTCTTTTTTTAATGTCCAATCTGTCGCATTTGCATTCATAAACAGAAACGATAACAACAGGAATAAGATCGTCTTTTTCATTTGTTTTCATTTAGAGTAATAATTTCTTCGCTTAGGACAGGAACAGGAACCGTCTTTTGTATCTTAATGATACGCAACCAGCTCAGGAAACGGATAACGGGATAGATAGGGTCGAATTCATGCCAGCGTATGCCGAAATTGATGGATGATGGATGTTTGTGGTGGTTATTGTGATATGATTCACCCAGCATCAGGAAATCGACTGAAAATAAATTCTCCGATGTGTTTTTAAGTTTAAAATTGGTATAGCCGTATTTATGTGCAAACCAGTTGATAATAGCGCCATGAAATGCACCCATACCCAGGACAACAGGTAGTAAAAGATATACCCAGGGACTATGCGCAAATGTTACAAAAAAGGCAACATAAATAAACACCCATAAAAGCCTGGAAACAGTTGAATTTGCCCAGCGGTCGAATGCCGGCCATTCGGGCAGGTTTTTAAGAAAGCGGGGTTCTATCTTTATTGAGCCTTTATATACGTCTTTATATATCTTGCGGGTGCGCCACATCATAGCAAAGACATTCTTTGAGAAGGAGGGAGAATGCGGGTCTTTATCGGTATCTGTATAGGCATGATGCATACGGTGCATGATGGCGTAAGCCCTCGGGCTCATATACGACGAACCCTGTGCAATATTGGTGAAGATGAAAAATACTTTTTCCCAGCGCTTACTCATATTAAAGGCGCCATGAGCGGCATACCTGTGCTGGAAGAAGGTCTGGCAAAACAAGGATGTGTACCAGAGGGCAATAAAAAAAATCAGGATCGTCATAAAATCAGTTTTACGTGAACAAAAAAGAGAATAGAATTGCGGAAAAACTGAATTTTACAAAACCACTGATAAAGATAAAAACGAGTGGAAACGAAAGAACTATATTGCGCTTATTGTCTATTGACTTGAATATAAAGATACACATTCTAAAGTTAAGGAATAGATAATGTAAGTAAGAAAATACGATTAGAACATAGCGACATACACAGCACAAAATTTATACTGTCAAGCCTCTGTATAATGTCTTTAAAAGAACAAAGCTTTGTAAAAGCATTATACAACCAATACAGCATTCGATTCCCTGACGCACGAAAAATCTTATTCTTTAATAAAATTTTTATTAGGTAATTCTTTTGAAATTTCAATTAAATCAAGCTGAGGAATGGTTGTCAGTGTTTTATCGTTTGTTGCTACGATTGGTTGGCAACCATAGCAATGATCCCCACTTGCTGAGCCTCTGATACAGCATTCATATTCTATTTCATCTAAGCATAAGACTATGGTTCCAGCAGGCAGGTCTTTTGCCATTCTGCCGCGAGTATATTCTATCAGATAGTAGTTATCTTTATGCTTGACTAGTTTGTATTCTTTCATAAAGTAAATATAGAGGCATTTACATTTTCCCCTGCCTCATTTTCAGTTCATTTTCAATTAATAAGACGCATTGGCATTTTTCTTTATTTTTACCTGACATTCCTTCCAGAAACTGCTTTATGGAATGGTTTTTATGCTTGTTAAACTGGAGAAAACTATAATAAAATGAACCTGAATAATTTTACAATTAAAGCCCAGGAAGTGGTGCAGCAAGCACAACAAGTGGCTTTTAATAATCAAAACCCTAATATAGAAACGCCGCACATATTGCAGGCTTTGCTGGATGATACCGAAGGGCCTATTCCTTATTTGCTTAAAAAGAACAATGTAAATATCAATTTTGTTGAGGGCAAACTGGAAGAGCAGATAAAACGCTTGCCCAAAATGCAAGGGGGAGAACCCGGACAAAATATAAGTCGCGAGGTGAATAATGCTATGCTGCATACAACTGCAGTGCTCAAAATTTTTGGTGATGAATTTGTAACGCCCGAGCATATATTGATTGCCTTATTGCAAGTAAATGATGAGACCGGAAAAATGCTGAAGGATGCCGGGCTGACTGAAAAAGGTTTGGTAGCGGCAATTAAAGAGTTAAGAAAGGGCAATACCGTTAATTCTCAAACATCAGACCAGCAATATAATTCCCTGCAGCGCTATGCCAAGAACCTGAACGAACTGGCTCGCAATGGCAAGCTGGATCCTGTAATAGGCCGCGATGAAGAAATTCGCCGCACTTTGCATATACTTTCTCGCAGGTCTAAGAATAATCCCATATTGGTGGGTGAGCCTGGTGTTGGTAAAACAGCAATCGTGGAAGGCCTGGCACACCGTATTATAAATGGTGATGTGCCAGACAACCTGAAAACCAAGGTGATCTATGCCTTGGATATGGGAGCGCTGATGGCAGGCGCTAAATATCGCGGCGAGTTTGAAGAACGCCTGAAAGCAGTGGTGAAAGAAGTAACGGAAAGTAATGGCGAGATCATACTTTTTATAGATGAGATACATACCTTGATAGGCGCCGGCGCGATGGAAGGCGCAATGGACGCAGCCAATATATTGAAGCCAGCACTAGCACGTGGTGATCTACGCGCCATTGGTGCAACTACATTAAACGAATACCAGAAATATTTTGAAAAGGATAAAGCTCTTGAACGCCGTTTCCAGAAAGTATTTGTGGATGAGCCAAGTCCTGAGGATGCCATATCCATACTTCGTGGTTTGAAAGACCGTTACGAAAGCCACCACCAGGTGCGCATAAAAGACGAAGCCATTATCGCGGCAGTGGAATTATCGCATCGTTATATTACAGACCGTTTTTTGCCCGATAAGGCTATAGACCTGATGGACGAAAGCGCAGCCAAACTGAAACTGGAATTGAATTCCATGCCAGAAGAACTGGACGAACTGGAACGCCGCATACGCCAACTGGAAATAGAAAGAGAAGCCATTAAACGGGAAAATGATGCAGAGAAACTGAAAGAACTTGGGCAAGAAATATCTATGATGTCCATAGAGCGCGATACATTGAAAGCCAAATGGTTGGAAGAAAAAGAAATAGTGGATAAGATAAATAAATCCAAGAACAGCATAGAGCAACTGAAACTGGAAGCAGAACAGGCCGAGCGCGAAGGCGATTATGGCAAGGTGGCAGAGATACGCTATGGCAAAGTAAAAGATGCTGAAGCGACGATTGAAAAACTAAGCACACAACTGCATGAAAAAGATGCACAACACAAACGCCTTTTGAAAGAAGAAGTGGATGCGGAAGACATTGCAGAAAATGTTGCAAGGGCAACCGGCATCCCGGTATCGCGCATGTTGCAAAGCGAAAAGGAAAAACTGCTGAATCTTGAAGAAGAATTGCACAAACGTGTGGTGGGGCAAGATGAAGCTATCGAAGCGGTGTCCGATGCCATACGCCGCGGGCGTGCAGGTTTGCAGGACCCCCGCAGGCCCATAGGTTCATTTATCTTTCTAGGCACTACTGGTGTCGGTAAGACAGAACTGGCAAAAGCCCTCGCAGAAGTATTGTTTGATGATGACAGCATGATGACCCGCATAGACATGAGCGAATATCAGGAAAAACATAGTGTTAGCCGCCTGGTGGGCGCGCCTCCCGGATACGTGGGCTACGATGAAGGCGGCCAGCTTACAGAAGCTGTGCGCCGTAAGCCATACTCTGTTGTCCTGCTGGATGAAATTGAAAAAGCAAATCCTGATGTGTTCAATATACTCTTACAGGTTTTGGATGATGGGCGTCTCACGGACAATAAAGGACGTGTAGTGAACTTTAAAAATACCATCGTCATTATGACCAGCAATATGGGCAGCCATATTATTCAGGAAAACTTTGCTGACTTGAAGGGTAAAGATATAGATGAGGTTATAGACGCAACAAAGGAACAGGTAACGTATCTATTGAAAGAAACCTTGCGTCCCGAATTTCTGAACCGTATCGACGACATTATTATGTTCCGCCCATTAATGAGGGCCGAGATAAAAGGTATTATCAAGATACAATTAGAGCAATTGCAAAAACAATTGACCCAGCAAGGTATCAATCTCCAGTTCACAGATTATGCTCTCGATTATCTGGTTCAAAAAGGCTTTGACCCTCAATATGGCGCAAGGCCGCTGAAACGTGTGATACAAAAAGACATTATCAACTTGTTGAGTAAGAAGATAATAGCCGGAGACATTGATAAATCAAATCCCGTGCTCATAGATGTGTTTGATGGAGTTGTGGCGATTAGGAATGAAGCATTGCTTAGTTGATTTTTTTCATAGTTATAGTTTTAAGCGCTTGATTTTTATAAATCGAGCGCTTTTTATTGTATTTTAGTTTGTTTTTACTGACTTAATACAGAAACATGCGCACAATACTTTGTCTCTTGCTTTCCAATTGCTTTATGACGTATGCCTGGTATGGGCAGCTGAATAAGAACACCAGCCAGGTGCCTCTCTGGCAGCTTATACTAATGTGCTGGGGAGTTGCTTTTTTTGAATATTGTTTTATGGTTCCGGCCAATAACAGGTTTGCTATAAAAGAAGGCTTTTCAGCATTCCAGTTAAAGACCATCCAGGAAATTATAACATTAACAGTATTCTGCGCCTTCGCTGTCTTCTTTCTCAAAGAGCCTTTGAAATGGAATTACATAGTCGCCTTCCTGTTCATTGCAGGAGCAGCTTATTTTATGTTTTATTCTCCTTCGAAGTAATATCGTATTTATATTTTCGTAGGCCTGGCACTGAGAAATGAGTTATCCCAACCACAACCAGTGTCATGATTCCACCAAACACTACTGCCGGAACAGTGCCCATCCATTTAGCTGTAAGTCCACTTTCAGCAGCGCCTAACTCATTGGACGAACTGATGAACATAGTGCTAACGGCTGATACACGGCCACGCATTTCATCAGGTGTTTGCAATTGTAGTAATGTGCCCCGTATAATAACACTGATCTGGTCGAACATACCGCCGAGCATGAGCATAGAGATGGACAATGCAAAATTGCGACTTATGCCAAAGACAATGGTGCTGACGCCAAAACCGGCAATACAAACAAGTAATTTAATGCCGGGTTTTGTTTTCAGGGGTATAAATACTAGGAAAGCAGACATAATAATGGCACCAATGCCCGGTGCGGCTCTCATCCATCCGAAACCAACTTCATTCACGCGCAGTATGTCTTTAGCATAAACCGGAAGCAATGCTGTAGCGCCGCCAAATAATACTGCAAACATATCCAGCGATAAAGCAGTAAGAATGATCTTGGTTCTGAAAACAAAACGTAAGCCTTCCTGCAAGCTTTTAAGAATAGGCTCTTTGCCCTTTTTCATAATAGGTTGCTTAGGGATTAGTAAGATAGCACCCATAGAAAATAATTGAATGCAGAAAACTACAAGCAGGCTTACCTCATTTCTTGTAAGGGCTATTAAACTACCTGCAACAATAGGGCCCAAAATAGCTCCTATGTGCCATGCAGAGCTGCTCCATGTGCCTGCATTGGGGTATTCTTTACGTGGTATGATAAGCCCTAATAATGAAAAAGATGCCGGGCTGAAAAATGCTCGTAATGCCCCGCCAACAAATACGCCGAAATATAATAGCCATACCGTCCATCTTAGTCCCGCCTGGTGATAGAATTGTGGCCATGACAACATCATGAAAAAAAGCGACAGCATGAGATAACCAATGGTGCATTTTATTAAAACACCTTTTTTTTCATTTATATCAACGAAATGACCGGAAATAAATGAAAAACCTATGGCCGGTATCACTTCCGCTAGGCCTAGCATTCCGAGTGGAAATACATCATTGGTTAGTTTATATACAAAATAACTGATTATAGTCATTTGCATATTCAGCGCCATCACCATACTGACACGATAAGTGAGATACTTCCTGAAATTGGGATAATAAAGGGATTTGTTCTTTATCAGAAATTTTAATGACGATCGCATCAGGGCCAAAAATAATAATAATCATAAATCTTAAATCATAAATAAAAGTAAATTTGCCATATAGATGAACGGCACCTTCCAGATAATAGGCAGAAGTATTGTACAGGCTTTGCAGGAGCTTAGGGTGAACAAGCTGCGCACATTCCTTTCTCTTTTAGGTATTACAATCGGTATTTTCTGCATCATTGCTGTCCTCACGGTGCTGGACAGCATGAAGGCCAATATTCAGAAAGATATGGATACACTCGGCTCTGATGTGTTGTATATAGGTCGTTGGCCCTGGATGGACGAGGGGGGAGAATATAAATGGTGGGAATACTGGAGACGGCCAAGCATGACGGTATCTGATATGAAAGCAGTAGAAAGCCAGGTGCCCGATGCTGCTTTTGCTACCCTTTGTCTTAGTGTTGGCAACCTGAATTTAAAACAATATGATGCAGAAGTAAGCGGCATAAATGGCTATGCCGTGATGAATTATTTCGATAAGATACAGAATATAGAAATAGCCAATGGCCGTTATCTTTCTTTTGCTGAGATGGACGGAGGAAATAACTCAGTAGTCTTGGGAGATGAAGTTTATAAAGGCTTATTTCCCGGTGGCACCGACCCTATAGGAACTAGCGTTAGTTTCCTCGGGCACAAATTTAATGTGGTTGGGATCATGAAAAAAGTTGGCCAGAATATGGCCGGCTTCGATTTTGATAACAGTATTATTTTCCCATATTACGCGGCTGCTAATTTTGTTGACGTAAGGTCTTTTAATAACGATCCCTTTCTTGCAGTAAAAGCAAGATCAGGTTCAAGTGTTGATGAGATGAAATATGAAGTGGAAGGTGTATTGCGTAGGGAACGCAAAGTAAGGCCGGGGCAGGCAAACAATTTCGCCATTAACCAGCTAAGCCAGATATCAGAAAGGCTGGACCTCGTATTTGGCACCATTGACGTTATTGCAATGATCATCGGGGGATTTTCTTTGCTGGTAGGTGCATTCGGCATAGCTAATATCATGTTTGTAACCGTAAAAGAACGTACCAAAGTTATAGGCCTTAAAAAAGCAATTGGCGCACGCTCAAGAAGTATATTGACGGAATTTCTTGTTGAAGCTATCACCTTGTGCATTACGGGAGGTTTAGTAGGCATCATCATAGTCTTATTGTTAAGCGTGGCGCTTACTTATGGACTGGATTTTCATGTTACACTTTCGGCAAAAAACTTTTTTATAGGTATAGGTATATCTGCTGTTGTGGGAGTGCTTGCTGGTTTTATCCCTGCCAGGAATGCATCACGCCTCGACCCTGTGGTGGCTATACGGTCTAACTAAAAATTTGTAAAAATGGACAAACAACGCATACTCATTCTTGATAAAGAACGCATCAACTGGAAGATGCAACGCATGGCTTACGAAATATGGGAGCATAACAGCAACGAAACTGCTGTTACATTAATTGGTATAAATGGCAGTGGGGCAGCAGTTGCAAATAATCTTGCAGAAAGATTAAGGTCGATAAGCCCATTGAGCGTGGATGTTGTCATCATGAAAATAAATAAAAAAGATCCTTTGACCGGGGAAATAAACCTGGAAAAAGACATGAATGGCAGGAGCGTGGTATTGGTGGATGATGTGGCAAATTCCGGCAAAACCTTGTTGTATGCTTTACGCCCTTTATTATCTTCAGCAATGAAAAAGATAATGATAGTTGTGCTTGTTGATCGCAAGCATAAGGCATTTCCGATCTCGCCGGATATCGTGGGGCATAGTGTGGCCACCACATTGCAGGAGCATATAGTTGTTGAAACAAATGGCAATGAAATTGAAGCAGCATACTTGCAGTAATAGTTAAATTGTTAATTGGTAATAATCATAATGAAAGCATTTTCAAATTTTCAAATCAGCACATTTTCAAATTAATTTTTTCACATTTGCATATTTGCACATTTTCACATTATTAAGATGTCTTTTACATTAGTTATACACGGCGGGGCGGGCAATATAACGCCGGCCATTATGAACAAAGAACAGGAGCAGCAATATAATGAGGGCCTTAAGGCAGCTTTGGACAAAGGCTATGAAATATTAAAGGCCGGTGGGCAATCGACCGATGCCGTAATGGCAGCTATTATGGAGATGGAAGATAATCCACTATTCAATGCCGGGCGCGGGGCCGTATTTACCAAAAAAGGCCTGCACGAAATGGATGCTGCTATTATGGACGGCTCTAATCTTGCAGCAGGTGCAGTGGCAGGTGTACGCAATATTAAAAACCCAATCAGGCTTGCAAGAGAAGTGATGTTGCATTCGGGGCACGTGTTTTTAAGTGGCAGCGGAGCAGCCGAGTTCGCATTGCAGCAAGGTTTTGATATGGCTAAGGATGATTACTTTTTTAACAAATCGCGTTATGACCAATGGGTGAAGATACGCGACAGTAATTTTACACAACTGGACCACGAGGGCGATAACCTGAAAGGAGCCTTGCCGGATACAGGCCACAAATACGGCACAGTTGGTGCCGTGGCTTGCGACACAAACGGAAACCTTGCAGCCGGCACATCAACAGGTGGTATGACCAACAAACGTTTTGGTCGCATAGGCGATAGCCCTGTGATAGGTGCAGGCACCTATGCCAACAATAAAACCTGTGCAATATCCTGCACCGGGCATGGAGAATTCTTTTTACGTGCAGTGGTAGCTTATGATGTTTCCTGCCTTATAGAGTATAAAGGTTTGTCATTGCAGGAAGCATGCAATGTAGTTGTAAAAGATAAACTGGTAAAAATGGGAGGCGAAGGCGGCCTCATAGCCGTAGATGCTAAAGGCAATTACGATATGCGCTTTAACTCCTCAGGTATGTATAGAGGCATGAGGAATAGTGATGGTGCGGAGCAGATCGCGTATTATGGTTAAAATAAAACGTAGATAACAATGAGATATCATTTTGGCATTTCAATTATGCTTATTATTTCTTTTAATTCATGTAATAATGTGCCTCAAGATAAGCCGGCAATCAAAAATATAGAAAACAAAACGCAGACAATTTCTTATTCAAATTCTTATATCAAAACTCGCAAGTCAACCGTTTATTTTTATAAACCTGTACCAGTAAAAGATTCTTTCCCGGCGAACATTTTAAATAGGAACCAAGACCATTTACTTTCTTATCTGCTATATGCCTACGCAGATTCACCTGCGCAACATTATGAACCGCGTGAGTTGGCAGAAGAGTATGATCCCGAAAAAAACCACCCAGATCTTCGCATTGCGTTTGGCAAATGCGATTCGGGTAAAACTGATGAACAATCACTAAAAGCTGAATATCACGGGATATTGGACGACAGTAAACCAAAAGCATCCAATAAATCATTATCCTTCGTAAGCTTTTGTTATTATAATGACCAATTATTCATTAAAGAACACACTGTCTATTCAGGGAACAAACTTAGAATCTGGGAGGAGTCCATTTCGACTGTAAAGAAAAATGAACATATTAGCGTTGGCTTCCAATTTAAATACCGTCAACTTTCCGATACAATTCGTTTTAATCAGTTAAGGGATAGCGTTTTTAATTCGGTAATTATTGAATAACAGCTCTTTGGGGACTTCCAAAGTCCCTCCCTTGATTCTTACTAATGTAATATCATATAAACCTCACCTTTATTTCAATATTCGAGTTTCTCCCTTTATCATCAGTACAGGAAATTTTGATAACAGAGTTGTCCGGAATAAAAAAAGATTTTTCACCCGATTTAGTTGAGGTGAAAAATTTATTATTGATGTACCAGTATACTTTGTGCACATCATTCGCAGCATTACACGATAATTGTAATTGCTGTTGTTCCTTATCTATAACAAGGTATGTCATCCCGTTTGTTAGTGAGGTGATGACAGGGGCTTGTCCTCCAAAGGTCCTCGAACAATCAGGATTATGCGGCGGAAGCTTATCATAGTCAATATGATTTAAATCATAAAATGCAGCCAGTTCAGGCGAAATATTTGGAAACAATTTTGTTCTATAACCACTCTGTGGTAAACAGGAAGTACAATAAGCAATTTTTTCATCAGGAGATAACCATACTTCCTTCAAATGGTCACAACGCTCATTGTTTGATACACCGGGAATATAATAGTCCATCACCTGCTCTTCACAAAAATCATTGGGTATCTTACCGGTCTTGGGGCATACAAAACGGAACGCCAGGTCCTTAGGTGCTTTATTCCATTCAGCATTGGCATTTCTGTCAATCGTGTTAAAAAGTTCAAATAATAATGGGGCTGCAGTGCCGGCCCCATTTAGATCGGGCACTCCTTTTCCCGAAAAATTGCCTACCCACACTCCAATTGTGTATTCCTTATTGTAGCCAATACTCCATGCGTCCTTTCTGCCATAAGAAGTACCCGTCTTCCAGGCAATTTTAGGAATATTCCTGGCTTTATCATTCAGGTTGGGCAGATCAGGGCGATACAATTCAGATAATATTTCCGTTAGCATATAATTGGCCTCCGGCGATAAGACCTGGATGCTTTTTACGATCGATGTACTATCAAACTTTTCTTTACTGTTTTTCAACCAAACACTGTCTGGCACCAGGAATTGCAAAGGAAAATACCGGCCTTCATTCGCAAATGCAGCATATAAATTTGTCAACTCCTCAAGCTTCACACCACAGCCGCCCAATATCATAGATAGCCCCATTTTTTTCCTGTCTTGCCAGATCGACGTAAATCCTGTATTCACAAGTGCGCTGCAGAAATATTTTACGCTTAAGCGGTCAAGCAATTTTACAGCAGGTATATTTAATGACATTCTTAGTGCATCCTCTGCACTTACACTTCCACGAAAGGAAAGATCATAATTTTCAGGTGTATAACCCTGGAAATTTGATGGCACATCTGCGATAACTGTTTTAGGAGTTATTATTCCATGATCAATGGACAGGCCATACAGAAGAGGTTTAAGCGTGCTTCCCGGCGATCGGACAGCAGATACCCCATCCACTTGCCCATTGTGAAAAAGATCTTTAAAGTCTGATGAGCCAATATAAGCTGCCACACTATGTGTACGGTTATCTATAATTAAAACGGAGGCGTTATAAATATTACGAAGCTTTAGTGCATTGCTATAATTGGTCAACACATTCTCAGCCTTTGTCTGAACATTAGCATCAATTGAAGTCCTTACTTCGGCTTTCCCTGGATAGCTCTGACGTATGCGTAACGCAAAATGCGGTATTAGTTTAGGTGCTTCGTGACGGTAAGCAGTTAAAGGTTCCGCCATTGCATCGTTTATAATATTATCTGGAAACAATCTTGCCTTTTGGAATCTTTTCAGCCATTTGTTTCTCGCAACAATGATATCCTTATTATCCTTCCCCACAACCAAAGAATTAGGCCTGTTGGGTATAATGCTTAAAGCGGTTATTTCCGCAAGGGAAAGCTGGTCGGGAGACTTGTTGAAATAAAGGATAGAGGCTGCTTTCACACCTTCAATATTCGAACCATAGGGCACCAGGTTCAAATACATCTGAAATATCTCAGCCTTACTAAAATGCAGTTCCAGTTGAACTGCACGGAACATCTCAATTATTTTATGTAAATACGTTCTTGATTTAGGTTCCGACATACGCACCACCTGCATAGTAATAGTAGAGGCCCCGGAAGTGCGCTTTAAACGAAAAACATTATTCACAAATGCCCGCCCCACCGAAATCGGATTAATCCCGAAATGATAAAAGAAGTATTTATCTTCTTTAAAAATAATGGCCTTCTTCAGTTCAGGCGTAATCTCATCAAGCCTTGTCTTCATCCTCCACTGGTGGTCCTTGGTTAGATAGGTATGCAAGATGACCCCGTCTTTTCCTTCTATGACCGGCGAATATTCAAATGCTGTCTTCACAGGTGAAATAAAGTCCAGGATAAAAAAAAGAACCACTATGCCCGACATATACAAAGCGGCCTTTTTAAACCTTTTCCTATTGATGCGCATAAGCAAGGACCTGTTCACAATAACTATTTATCAAAAACCCTTATTTCGCCGGCTCCGTTGTAGGAGTGATAAGTACCGTTATACATAGCGTCAGCCTGAACAGGTCCCAATTGATATACACCCGGAGATACTACCCTGACCATATAATAAAAATCCTTTCTCTTACTGCTTGCCGAGGTAAAGTAATTTATCCTGTCGTCTCTTATATCCATATAGTCAGGCTCTTGTTCATCACCTATCCATTTAAGATTTGGCATTTCATTCAACCGGGTATTCTCAATTTCAAATCCCGCAGGTAGCATATCCGTTATCACAACATTGTTAATAATGCTATTATATTGTGCCTCTATCGATAGTCTTACAACAACCAGGTCATTAACCCTGAAAATATTATTACTTATTTCTTTCCCGTCTCTGTCAAAATAGGTCCTTCTTACTCGCAGATAACTGTCTTCCTGCTTATAGCTACCATCTGAGCTGATACCTGAAGTTTCTAAAAAGTAGTAATACGGGCTACTCCCTTTCACATCCAGTTGCAGTGATTTATTACTATATAGTTTCAGATCAATCTGCATATTTTCCCCGGTTGTAGAACCTATCTTTTTCCCGTTAAACAGTACCGTAGCCGTTCCTGTGCCCTTATTTGATGCGCGGGCCATCTTACCAAGTGCAAGCAGACAAAAAACATTTTCCTGCGTATTCAGATAAGGGTTGTTTCTTAATTGTTCAGATAACTGTCTTGCCATCACTCCAACTTGTGTGTTGGCAGGGTCAATTTCTAATAAAGCATTCAAGGCAAGAGCTTCATCCCTTATATAAGAATAGAAACTGCCATCAAAAGTCTGAGTTGACTTTTCACCCGAGAAAGAAGTAGGTAATATTTCTTTGGCCTGTACAGGCTGCCCCGACACCGCATAAGCTGCAGCAAGCATATATTTGCTGTCAAGGCTTAGCATATCCTGGTGGCTTTTATAGTAGTTCATGGTAGAAGGCTGAGATTCGCCTGCTAAAGCAAGTACATAAAGCGAATAAGCAATTTCCTTCGATGCAATTTCTTTTTTCAGATTTTCATTGTAATAATAAATTTCTGTTTCCCTTTTATTCAGCTTGTATTTCAAATAATCAAGCAGCCTGTCTAAAGTATGTTCATTTACCTGGTAGCCCGCTTTCCTGGCTTCCAGTAAGAAATGTGTAGCAAAAACAGAACCCCACCAGCTTTCAGAACCGCCATCAGGCCAGTATGATAAGCCGCCATTCGACAATTGCATCGATTGTAATTTATAGATAGCCTGCTGCACATTATAGCTCGGATTCATATCACTTACCTCCTGCCCGCTAATATTTTTAACAAGGTCCTGGTAATATAACTGCGGGAAAGCAGTAGAAGTAGTTTGTTCCACACAGCCATAGGGATAGTGCACCAAGTAAGATAAATTTTTAGAGAACTGTACTAATGGAGATTTGCTGACAATTAATTTACCTCTGAAAGTACTTTCTATAAAATTATTATCGGTTTTTATGTTGATAACAGAATTCTCTTTGGCAACATCCCCACTTGTTATTTTTTGTAAAGAGGAATATGGGTGCACACCTATTTCAGTTTCATTTGTAAATGTCTCGTTCAGTGCATTTACCGCAACCGTAACCTTTGCCGCTCCTATAGCCTGCAAAGCAGAAAGATTAAAAACAACCCTCGCTTCCCGGTTAGCAGCAATTTTTACAGTTTGTGATATGTCTCCTGTTATTTTTAATGGCCCGTCTATTTTTAACGTAACCGTTGCCGATGCGTTCTTATTCGTTGTATTACTCAAGGATACAGGCATCACGATCTCATCTTTCGGGCTAAGAAAACGCGGTAACGCAGCACTGATCACTATAGGGTCAGCTACTTTAATATGCCGGTCAGCAGAGCCGAATGCCTTTCCTTTATAGGCCAGCGCCATAACTCTTATGTCTCCTGAAAATTGAGGAATATCAATATTATACCTCACTACCCCATTCCCATCAGCCTGCAAAATGCCACTCCAGAAGGTAACAAGCTTTACACGGTTTACAAACATCGGGTTAACATGCATCGCCGATTCATCACTCCCGTCACCGCCTGTGCTCGATCTTAATGTTTTTATTTCCGGCAACAACAACGGATAAATATCATAGCTATTTACAGACAAAGCCACTTTCTGATAAAAATACTGGTAAGGATTAGGGGTCTTATAGTTTTTAACCTGCAATATGCCTTCATCCACAGCCGCTATTGTTACATAAGCGCCCGGCTGCGTTTTTACCGTTAAGGTTTGTTTTGTTTTCGATCTTGACTTTTCCACTGCCGTAATAGTCACCGGTAATTGATTCTTGGCATTCTCAACCGTCAATGATTTAAAACCATGCGCAACGGTAAGCGGCATATCACTTCCATCCATCGGCCGGAATAAAGTTGTTGTAATATATACATTAGGCACACAAACATCCTCTGCTTTTAATGAAACAGAAGCTGATTTATTTTTAGTGTTTAAATAGAAATATTTGATGAGATGGTCACGTTCCACTGTTACCAGCATTCGTCCTTCAAAAGGTGTTGTAAATAATAAGTTCATCTCTTCACCTATCATGTACTTTTCTTTATCTGCTTTTATCTCAACATTTCCTTCATTATTTACATGAAAAGATGTGTACTGTGTATCTCCCCAACCCCATGCATAAAATGTTCTTGAAACATAAGCGTCAGACCCTGGTAAGGACACTCTTACTTCATATTGACCACTTATTTGTGGCGTGAAATAGAATATGAAATTGCTGCCCGAAATTTTTACTGCCTTCTCGCTAACAATTTTTTCTTCCATTTGTGAAACATATTTATAACTGCCCCCATCTTGTTGAATAATAGTTCTCCACTCTTTTTTAATAACTGTAACCTGGGCGTCAATGTTGTTCTTTAAAACACCATCTGTATTCACTGCGATCAGACCTATTTTCAGAGGAGAACGTGTACCGGTATATTCTTCAAAATGTTTTATGCCTATAAATGTCGGATGAGTATACAAAGTAAAATGCTCATAACGGTGAACAGGGCGGCCTGTTTCATCAAAAACAGTTCCCATTATATTTCCTTTTAGCACACCCGCGTCCCCAATATCTTTATTAATATAAAATGGTATCAATGCCCCGCCTTTGTCGTTCGTCTGGCCATTCTCAGTAACAGTTCTGAATTTAAAATCATTGGCAATAGCAAAAGTATAATCCGGGTAATCCTTAGGGGTAAAAACCGCTTTATCAATATTCAGCTCACATTCATAATTTCTTTGGGCA
>Ga0206829_10272_pt1 | contig 15852 bp, 14 predicted proteins | sample Alteio_BWOrgCont_75_FD_152862 | JGI IMG/M metagenome (GOLD analysis project Ga0206829, IMG submission 152862) | Enriched cells from forest soil in Barre Woods Harvard Forest LTER site, Petersham, Massachusetts, United States -... | ecosystem: Environmental > Terrestrial > Soil > Temperate forest >... | reverse complement strand
CAAATGTTTTGTTTATTGGAGACGAAGTTCAAACCGGAATTGCTCGAACCGGAAAGATGCTTGCTTGTGATTATGATAATGTCCATCCCGATATTTTGATTCTGGGAAAAGCTTTGTCTGGAGGCACAGTACCTGTTTCTGCTATTCTTGCCAATGATGAAGTTATGTTGTGCATCAAGCCTGGTGAACATGGTTCTACCTATGGTGGAAATCCACTTGCATGTAAAGTTGCGATTGCTGCTTTGGAAGTTGTAAAGGAAGAAACTTTGGCGGAGAATGCGGCTTATTTAGGTCCGATACTTATCTCCGAATTGCAGAAAATTAATTCGGATATGATAGCAGAAGTTCGTGGAAAAGGACTATTAGTAGCAATGATTATTAAACCAAAGAATGGAAAAGATGCTTTAGATGTGGTTCTAAAATTAAAAGATAACGGGCTGCTCTCAAAGCCTACCCATGGAACCACTCTTCGTTTTGCTCCTCCATTGATAATTAATGAAGAACAATTAATGGCAGCCGTGTCTATAATAAAAGACACACTATTGAGTTTTATGTAAATAAATCAGAGGATGAAAAAAATAAATATAATAATGATAATGCTGATAAGTGCAATCATTGTTTCTTGCAAGAAGCCTTCAGTTGCAACTCTTGTACCTACCATAAGCTATCTTAATTATCAGCATTTTTATGATATAAATAACCACGATACAACTGGAACATTACAGCTTTACTTTACTGATGGGAATGGCAGTTTGGGGATGAATCAGAGTGATACTGGAGCCGATTATTATTCCCATCTTTATTATAAAAAGAATAATGCCTGGATTGAATATACTATTCCTTTTAATTACAGATTACCTTATCTTGTCGGTATGGGCACTGATGGAACATTGAAGGGGGAGATTGACATAACTTACAACAGTGTTATTGTCGCTTCGTTTCCTTTTGCACCACCAGATTCAATAAAATTCCAGTGTTATATTGTGGATAGATTTGGCAATGCAAGTAATACAATATTCACTCCCCCTATTTTAATCAAATAGGGTAATCCCTGATGTTAAAGAAGTTTCAATTTGCGATAGATAATAAAACCTTCGCAGGATTTATCTTTATTTTAATCATTCTTACCGGCATCGAATACTTCACTTTCAGGACGACTAATGAGCTTATTGAAAACTCGAAACTCGTTAATCAAACACATACTATTTTAACAAAACTCGAATTAGTATTCTCTACACTGAAGGACGCTGAATCCGGGCAGCGTGGCTATATGCTTACCAATGATTCCGTCTATATGGATCATTATAAAAAGGATAATATCATAGTGAATAATGAGATAGATGACTTAAAGAAATTGATAACTGATAATTCAGAGCATGAACAACGAATTGATCTGCTTGATTCTTTAGTAAAGGAACGTTACAAGAGAATGGAAGTAACACTCCAATTGCATGATATGGTTGGGCAAAGGGCAGCAATGGAATTATTAATGACAGGTGAAGAATATCGAATAATGGATAAAATTCGGAATCTAATTGATACAATGAAGGATGACGAAAATCAATTGCTCGCCGTCAATACTATGAAGACTGATGCGAGTGCAAACCGGACGATAATGGTCATTCTGATTACTGGCTCACTTTCGATAATGATAGTTTTGATTGCTCTTTATTTTATCAATATTGATAATATTAAAAGGAAGAAAGCTGAAGAGGAATTGAACAGGTTTTTCACTCTCTCATTAGATATGATGTGCATCATTGGTGATGATGGATATTTCAAGCGAATTAATCCTGCCTTTGAAGATGTTTTGGGATATACTAGAGATGAATTATTCAGCAAACCTTACCATGAATTTATTCATCCGGAAGACAAGGAAAAGACTTTGACGGAAGTTACTAAAATGATTAACGAAGGCACTAAACTTACTATCGAAAACCGATGTATCCGTAAAGATGGAACGTATAGATGGCTTGCATGGAAATCCGTACCAGTAGAGAAGATGCGCTATGCAAGTGCAACAGATATTACGGAACAAAAAATCGCAGCAGAACAGATTAAAAAGATGAATCAGGAGCTTGAATTAAGGGTGCAGCGTCGTACTTCTGAATTGAAAAGGTCGAACGAAGAATTGCAACAATTTGCTTATGTCGCTTCTCATGATTTGCAGGAACCGTTAAGGATGGTTGCAAGTTATATGCAGTTGTTGGAAAGGAAATATAAAGGAAAGTTGGATGAGAAAGCAGATATGTATATTGGCTTTGCTGTGGACGGTGCAAGCCGGATGAAGGCTTTGATCAATGACTTGCTGAATTTCTCAAGAGTAGATTCCAAAGCAAAGACTTTGGCACCTACTGATTTCAATGTTACTCTTGAAGAGGTAATGCAAAATTTGAAAGAGGCTATCAAAGAAAATAAAGCGAAGATAATTGTTGAAGGCACGCTACCTACTATCATCGCAGAAAGCTCACAAATGATTCAATTGTTTCAGAATTTTATTTCTAATGCAATCAAATTTAAAGGTGATAATATCCCTGAAATTAGAGTTTCGGCTGAGGAACAACCTGCTCATTGGGTATTCAAAATAAAGGATAATGGTATCGGTATCGAAAAGGAATATTGGGATAGAATTTTTGTTATTTTTCAAAGATTAAATAACAGGGTTGAATATCCAGGAACCGGCATTGGGCTTGCGATTTGCAAGAAGATTGTGGAACGGCATGGAGGAAAAATATGGCTGGAATCTGAAACAGGGAAGGGAACCACATTTTTCTTTACAATTAAGAAATAAATTGCCCATTAACCTGAAATGATATAGATTTGACCCCTTAATAAAAAAACTATGAATAAATTAATCGTAAATATTTTGCTGATCGAGGATAGTCCCGGCGATGTTGAATTGACGAAGGAAGCCTTTGCAAGCTGGGAGATTCCGCACATTATTGAAGTTGTTACGGATGGTGAAGAGGCGCTTCAATTCCTTCATCAAAAGGGAAAATATGCAGGCAAAGAATCGCCGAATTTTATCATTCTTGATCTTAATCTCCCTCGAAAAGATGGAGCGGAGGTGCTGAAAGAACTTCGCGAGGATATGACCTTGAATGAGATTCCTATTGTCATTTTATCCACTTCTAATGCTGAAGCCGATATTCGAAAGTGTTATGATTTGGGTGCTTATTCCTACTTTGTGAAGCCAGTGGATATTGACAATTTCTATGATATTATAAAGTCTATCGAAGACTTGTGGCTCTACGGTCATAAGGGTTCTTCGCCCAATGCATAAACTTTTATGGAAATTATCAATGTGCTTTTGATTGAAGATAATCTCGGCGATGTCGAATTGATTAAGGAGATGTTGCTGGAGCGCAAGACCAAAAAAAAGTACAAGGTAGAGATCTCTCCATCCTTCTACAAAGGCATGAGCAGGTTGAAACGTGGTGGTATTGATGTGGTGCTTTTAGACCTTTCGTTGCCGGATAGCTTTGGTTTTGAAACATTCTTCAAGTTGCATGATTCTTTCCAAAAAATTCCGATCATTTTATTCACCGGAACTGATGATGATGAATTTGCAGAGAACGTAATGGAAACTGGTGCTCAGGACTACTTGATTAAAGGAACCATTACCGGAGAACTTCTCGAAAAGTCTTTGATTAATGCCATAGAAAGAAATAAATTAGTGGTGAAATTAAAGCACACTTCTCAAGTCCTTGCAGACACAGAAGCCATGTTCCAGGCGGTGTTTCACAACTCTGCCATTGGGATTTGCGTGGCTGACATTCGTGGAATGATTGTTAATTCCAACCCTGCCATGAGGGATATTCTTGGCTTTACGGAAGATGAAATGCTTACCAAATCTCTTAGTGATATTACCATCGAAGAAGACAAAAAGAGGAACGAAGAATTGTTTAATGAGCTGGTTTATCAGAAGCGTGGCAACTACAGGATGCGCAAGAAATATAAATGCAAAGACGGCACAATCATCTGGTGCAGCGTGGCGGCATCTGCTATTCGCGACTTCTATGGCAAAGCGATTTATGTAATAAATATGGTTGAAAACATAACTCACGGGAATAATTAACGTTTAAAGAAATAGTACATAAATTATTAGATGAGCAGCAACGATAATAAGAGAATCAGAAGAGCATTTGCAAATAAAGACTGGCAGGAAATAAAGACTGCAGACACTTGGCAAATATTTAAAATAATGGCGGAGTTTGTTGAAGGATTTGACAAGATGTCGAAGATCGGTCCATGCGTTTCGATCTTCGGGTCGGCGCGGACCAAGCCCGATCACAGGTTTTATAAATTAGCCGAGGAAATTGCTTACAAGCTTACTCTGGAGGGTTATGGAATCATTACCGGAGGCGGTCCGGGCATCATGGAAGCCGCTAATAAAGGGGCGAAGACTGCTGGCGGGAAGTCTGTGGGATTGAATATCGAATTGCCATTCGAGCAGAGTGCGAACACCTATATTGACAATGATAAATTGTTGTCCTTCGATTATTTCTTCGTCCGGAAATTGATGTTTATAAAGTATGCCCAAGGCTTCGTGGTATTGCCGGGTGGCTTTGGTACGATGGACGAATTATTCGAAGCCCTTACACTCATCCAGACCAATAAAATCGGGCGTTTTCCGATAGTTTTGGTAGATGTAAAGTTTTGGTCAGGCTTGATAGAATGGATAAAAGATACTGTGATTATGGAAGGCAAAATCAGTCCTGAAGATTTGGATTTGTTTCATCTTGTAGATACTCCTGATGATGCGATTGCATGCATCAATGATTTTTATTCCAAGTATCTTTTGAAGCCGAATTTCTAAAAACGGTTTAAGATTTAATGTTTAAGGTTTAAGGTTTCGGATACGACCCGCTACCTTAAACCTTAAACTTTTGACATTAAACTGGGTCGTCTGCGCCCATTTAGGGCGGGCAAACAAGGATTAATTATTATTGAGACTGGCGAAGCCTCGTACAAAGGCATCCGCGTTAAGCGAAAAAAAAATCTTAAACTTTAGACCTTAAACCTTTAGCATACCACGCAACTCTTGGAGGACCCGAAACTACCTGATTTGGCGGGATGTTTCGTATATACCCATCGGGCAAAAAGCACTAACCTGAATCCTGGTGCTTCTTCGCCCAAATTAAGAAGAAATTTCGCTGTGGAAACCACCAGAAAAGTATCGCATTTTTTTGATGTAGCTGGCTGCGGCACGGGCGGTGTGGCATTTATTGGAATCAATGAAAACGCCAGTTCTATATTCACCATTTTATTCAGTTTTGAAGGACGATTCGATGAAACGCCGGTCGTGCAGATAACCCACACTTTGCCGCCGCCCAGAGGTATCAATTTGATGGTTACCGAGCCTTTGATTTCTTCGGGCGAATTAGTCCGTTTTTTACGGTCTGATTTTTTCTTGATACCCAGCGTTTTTGTGTCAGTCTTATTTATCGCATTGTCTGGAATATCGCCATACATATCCACTATCGCGGCTTTTATCTTACCCAGCAATGTATCTTTTTCCGTCTTTAGCGGATGTGTAAATGTCGCCTTTTGTTTCTCCAGCGGATAGACATAATTCCAGGTATGCTCCGTGCCGTTCGTATTCGGCGGCGTGGCTGTCGGCAGGCGAGGACCGCCCAGCAAGCCTTGAAAAGTGGCGAATTTTATCGGGTCAATTTTCAGCCGCGTCTGCACAGCCGATGATGTCAGATACCCATTTATTTTATTAAAATAGGCATCATTTTCCAAATCTTTTCTTGAGAATAGAAGAAGGACTATCACCTCTACCTTTCTGTTATCAAGCCCGTTTTCGATTTTCAAATCACGGAGGATTTCTTGCATTTCTTTGTCAGTAAGTTCTCTCATTTCAGTATCATTAATTATAGTTATTTTATTGAATTCGGGATGCTGTTTTTCGTGAATTATCAGACCCGAGATAAGGATTCACGAACCGTGAGTAATTACTCACGACCTGTGAATAACAACTCATAAACCATGAGTAAGAACTCACAGATTGTAAATAATAACTCACAAACCGCGAGTAAGAACTCATGAACCGGGAGTAATAATTCACAGACCATGAGTAAGAACTCACAGACCGTGAGCAATCAGTAGAAAGCCTCCGCACATCAAGCGATGAGCTGAAAATAGTAGTGTTTACGCTATATCCGGCACTTTCTCCACATTTATGATTCGACAATTTAGTCCTTTTTGACATCCAATTATTATTTTGAAACGCCAAAGATAACTTCCTCATGGAGAATGGAAAGAATCTTACGACATATCTCTTAATTTTTTCCTAATTTTGTCCCTCAATAATAAATTTAGACTATGAAGAAAGTGATATTAATTTTAGTTGCCGTGATTGGAATGGCAGGAATTTCAAGAGGAGATTCTTGGAATCAAAAAAACAATTTCCTCGGGACAGGAAGGTCTGGTGCAGCTTCATTTGTTATTGGCAATAAGGCTTATTATGGGACAGGGACTATTAATCCAAGTACCTGCCTGAAAGATTTTTGGCAATATAATCCTGCAACAGATACCTGGACTCAAAAAGCGGATTTTGGCGGAAGTGCACGCAGTGGTTGTGGTGCTTTTGCCATTAATGGAAAGGGATATATCGGATTGGGTTATGACCCTATCACGATGAGTAACAGGTCTGATTTTTATGAATACGACACTGCCTCAAATACATGGACATCAAAGGCAAGCTTCGCTGGCGGCGGGCGTGCCGGGGTGATAGCTTTTGCCATTGACTCGGAAGGGTATATGGGATGCGGGCAGACGGTCAGTGGCAATGATACAAATGATTTTTACCGATACGATCCTAGTGCAGATTCATGGACTGCAAAAGCAACATTTTCCGGTGTGGCTCGCGAGGGTACTGTTTCTTTTGTTATCGGGAATTACGGTTATGCGGGCATGGGAAGTTCGAATAATTCTCCCGTAACCGATTTATATAAATACGAACCCATTGCTGATACATGGATTGCCGTAGGGAATTTCACTGGCAGCGGACGATTTTATGCAGTAGCATTTACCATTAATAATTATGCTTTTGTAGGAACAGGATATAGTCAGTCTTCTAATATTTATTACACAACATTTTATCAATTTAATTCCACGAATAATAACTGGACACAAGTTGCCTCACTCCCCACCACAGGGCGAGACGGAGGTGCTGCCTTTGCTGTTAATAACATTGGATATTATATAGGTGGCTTTGATTCAACTGTTACTGGAAAGTTTGATGTTTGGGAATATCTCACTCCATTGGGAATTCCAAATTATAATATTCTATCGCTCCAAACTTCTATCTACCCCAATCCCTTCACCGATAAAACAACCCTCACCATAACCGGAAATCCCCAAAATACAACCCTCAATATCTTCAACATTCAAGGACAAAAAGTAAAGAGTTTATTCATTGGGAATGTAACTCAATTTGTGATTGACAGAGATGATTTGTCAGAAGGAATTTATTTCTATGAATTGATTGATTCCAATTCCAAACGCCTTGCAACAGGGAAGATGGTTGTGGAATAATTTGCAAACAAAAGAAAAGATAACGATTTCATGGCGACAAAAAAGCACTCATGAGTTTAATAATAACAAGAATCTAATTATTATTTTCCAAAAAGATTTGGTGGTTTCCGAAAAACTTCGTTACTTTGTGCCGTTAAAATAAAAAAACAGTATTATTAAATAATTAAATAAAAAAAGATAATGAAAAAAGTATTACCAATTTTGATGCTGCTCGCCATATTTGGCTTGAGCAATAGCATCGCACAGACAAATTATGATTCAACGAGTTTTGAATCAGGAGCCCTGCCAACAGGTTGGACAGCCACTCCGGCAAATCATTGGGTTATTGGACCATGGTACACCAATGCAAATTTCCCTGCCAATCCTCACACAAAATTTGCAGTTATTTCTGACTCGACCTGCAGTTGTTCAAACAGTGCCGCATACTTAACAACAGGTGTTATCAATTTAAATGCAGCAACAACAGTTTTATTGAAATTTGATTATTTGTGGGAAGAATGGTACACCAACACAACTAATGAAACATTTGAAGTTGATTATTCTACGGATGGTGGAACTACATGGACCGCGATGATTTATCCGAATCCAGTAGGTGCCTGGACAACTGTGGTTGCAAATATTTCAGGATTTGTAGCGACTCAAGCTAATGTAAAAATCAGATTTGCTTATGGAGACATGGGCACAGAATTTCCAGACGGAGGAGCTGCAATAGATAATTTCTATGTTTATACTCCTATTGCTTTTGATGTTTCAGAAACATCAATTGATATCCCTACTTATGTTCAGGATAATACTCCTTTTATTGTACATGGAATATTTGAGAATATTGGTGCTACTTCTGTTTCGTCTTTGAAAATGAATTATTCAGTGAACGGAGGACCTACTCAATCACAAACTTTGACCGGTTTAAATGTTCAGACATTAGATTCTTATAACTATACTTTGAATGCTATTCCTTATACTCCAACATCTAATGCTGGTTATACGATAAAAGTTTGGAATGATACAATCAATTCAACACACATGGACCCAACTCCAGCAAATGATACACTGTCTGGCAGTTTTACTGTTATTGATACAGTTATTCAAAAAGTTGTTTTAGTAGAAGAATTTAATCAGGCATCTTGCGATCCATGTGCAGAAGCTGCTGCTAATGTTGATTCTGTAATCTACGGAAATTATAATGTTGTAGCCCCTGTGAGATATCATGTTAGCTGGCCTGGCGTGGATTATATGAATGCTGTGCCAATTATTGGTACTGATGTACAGACAAGGGTTCAATATTATAATGTAACTGGTGTTCCTGATGCAAGAATTGATGGAAGTACGGACGCTTATCCTGGTTATGATCCTAATGCTGTCTCTCTTTCAACAAGTGTCATTCAGCCTTTATCTCAAAAAGGTTCACCTTTTAGACTTAACGTTAATGCTACTTATGATGGGGTAAAACAATTTAATATTACAACTACCATTAAAGCATTTACTGCAATGCCTGCATTGAAATTTTTTGTAGCACTTACAGATAGTCTGCATTATGCATCTAATCAAAGCTCTGAATCAATTCCTCAATATGATTTCCCTGAAGCTATGGAACAAATGCTGCCAACTGTTGCAGGCACATCTTTAACTGCATTTGCCGCTGAAGGTATTCAAACGGTAACTACAAACTGGACACAGAACCATCCTTTGGCTACTAATTCTTTGCCTTATGACTCAGGTCAATGGCGAGTAGTAGTATGGGTTCAAAATACAGCTACTAAATACGTTTATCAAGCTGCTCAGATTATCCCAACCTTAATGTTAGGTATAGATGAAATTTCAAATGTAGTTGGTTCGTTTTCGGTATATCCAAACCCAGTTGAAACCACTGCCAATGTATCGTTTACATTAAAGAATCCTTCTAATGTTACTATGGATGTTTATACTTTGGTAGGTGAAAAAGTTTATTCTCAAGACTTTGGAACTTTAGGAAATGGAATTAATATTGTTCCTTTAGAAACTAAAGGATTATCTGCAGGAATGTACTTTGTAACACTTAGTGCCGGCGGAAACAGAGTAACCCAAAAAGTTACTATCCAGAAATAAAATTTCTTGTTTTCATTAATTGAGGGACTTGGAATAAATTTTCCAAGTCCCTTCTTTTTTGTTATTAAAATTTCATTCAAGGATGTTTTAATGAATCGAAAATCAAATGGTGAGAAAAGAGTTTATTCTTCTTACAATCAATCAAATCATTTGTAGAATAAATAATTTTTTTCCTATCTTTGCGTCCTAATTAAAAAAATAAGAATATGAAAATTGTAAATGTACTTTTAATCATCCTGTTGGCTACAGGGTTATCATTCAGCCAAAGTTTCCAACTCCAAAATGTCGGGGTATCAGGTGAAACGGATACGCTGGTTGTTGGGCCTATAGGTGGCTTATTAATTGCCAAGGCACAAGTAAAAAATATTTCTCTTTCCAACAAGGACAGCGTGCGTTGCAAAAGAATCATCATAAGTTTGGATTCTCCCGATCAAAATTATTTCTGCTGGGGTGCATTATGTGGCAGCCCAATGGTTGATACCGCTACTTCAATAGTCTCTATTGCTTCGGGCGCAGTTAATACAACCTTTTATGGAGATATAAGTGAATTAAGCTCATCAGGGATCAACGACACTGTAAGATATACCGTTTGGGATAAAACTAATCCAAGTGATAGTATCAGTTGGGTGGTAGTTTATGAATTTTCGGCAGGAATAAATCAAATTTCTTCTGGTCCAAAAAATACTTTGGTAAAAGCCTTCCCAGACCCCTCTGATAACACTGCCACTATTCAATATTCTCTTGCTAAAGATGCAAGGAGTGCGCAAATCAATGTGATGAATATGCTGGGAAATAAAGTTGGAGAATATTCATTGGATTTAAGGGATTCAAAATTTGTTATCCCTACCAACAGCCTTGCACCAGGCATCTATTTTTATTCCTTAGAAGTTGACGGAAGTATAATCTCAACAAAGAAATTAGTTATTAATCGCTAATAAACGTAATTCAATAACCATTAGAAAAGCATTTCGGAAATCTTCGAAATGCTTTTTTTATTTAATTAAGTTTCGATTAATCAAAATATTTGTAATTTCACCCTCGAAAAATTTTATTAACCAATTAAAAAATAAATTTATGATAAGAAAAGTAACCGTGATAGCATGTATGTTGTCAATTTTATCCATCGTATTTCTTGCCACTGCCCAACAAGATAATGCCGCCAAACAAAGAAAGCTTCCGGCAATTGATTTGAAAACTATGGATGGCAAAAAAATTAATTCTTCGACTTTTTCAAATAACGGAAAGCCCATGATTATTACCTTCTGGGCGACTTGGTGCAAACCTTGTATCGAAGAACTAAATGCAATTAATGAAAACTATGTTGACTGGCAAAAAGAAACAGGAGTGAGGGTCATTGCTGTTTCGGTTGATGATGCAAAAACCTCTGCAAGAGTAGCACCATTCGTAAATGGAAAAGGCTGGACATTCGATGTTTATGGCGATGCTAATGGCGATTTCAAACGCGAAATGGGTGTCAACAATCCTCCTCATGCTTTTCTTGTTAATGGAAAAGGAGAAATCGTTTGGCAACATGTTGGATTTGCTGAAGGCAATGAAAAGGAAATGTATGAGATGATAAAACTCGTAGCAGCAGGAAAACCATTGCCTTCTGTTGATAAGAAATAAGAAAATATAAGCCCTAAAACAAAATCTACATGACTAAACCACTTTCATTCATTCGACTTTTTGTCCTTTTATTATTAATCATCTTTCCTTTTATTAATCTCTTTTCTCAAACCATTGGTAATGGCACGATTCATGGAAACTTTGAAGCTGACGCCCAGCAATACACCCCAGATTCTGCAATAGGTGCGGCTGCTGTTCCACAAAAAATGTCCATGAATGCTTTTGCAAATTTCTTATATACCAGCGATAATTTCTCTGCCGGTCTTCGTTATGAAGCCTATCAAAATGAATTAAACGGTTATCCTGTGGGCTATTCAGGTAATGGTATTCTATATCGTTTTCTTTCATTCAAAAGTGAAGGATTGGAAGTAACCGTTGGAAGTTTTTATGAACAATTTGGTAGTGGAATCATATTGAGAACGTACGAAGATTTTGGTTTGGGATATGATAATTGTCTTGATGGGGTTCGCCTAAAATATTCTCCCATTAAAGGCTTAACCATAAAGGGGGTCATTGGTAATCAAAGAAAGGAAATGAATTATTATACCGGGGGAATTGTAAGGGGTATTGATGGCGAACTTTCATTGAATGATGCGATTGATAAATGGGTAGATTATAAAACTAAAATCATCATTGGATCAAGTTTCGTTAGCAAATATGAAAGCAATTCAGGAACTACAAGTTCAGATACTCTACCTGCAAATGTGGGTGCCTATTCCGGAAGATTCAATATTGTCAATGGAAAATTCAGTATTTCAGGAGAGGGTGCTTATAAAATCAATGACCCTGATTATGTTAACAATTTTATTAATAAATCAGGTAATGCGGCATTATTGAATGCGGCATATTCCCAGAAAGGTTTTGGGCTTACATTTGCTGCCGAAAGGATTGACAATATGGATTTCCGTTCAAGCAGAAATGCTGGAAATAATGACCTCCTGATAAACTTCCTCCCTGCTTTAAACAAAGAGCATACTTATGCTCTTTCCGCCTTTTATCCTTATGCTACCCAACCAAATGGTGAATTTGGTTTGCAGGGAGAATTGTTTTATATCTTTAAACCGAGTACAATATTAGGTGGTAAATACGGAACTAATATTGACATCAATTATTCACGGGATAATAACATTGACAAGCAGCCATTAAATGATTCTACACCTGTAGGAACCTCCTATACCGATGGATATAAATCCAATGCTTTGAAATGGAGCGGTCAATTATATTTTCAGGATTTTAATGTTGAGATTACAAAGAAAGTAAGCCCGACTTTTAAATTTGTTTTCACCTATATCAATTTAATTTATGATGGAGATGTGATTCAAAAGCCAGGCTTCGGCACGGTTTATTCTCAAATAGGCGTTTTGGAAATGTTTTATAAAATTACTTCTAAGAAAACTATCCGAATGGAATTGCAACATTTATGGACTAACCAAGACCAACGTAATTGGGCAATGGTTTTGATTGAATATTCCATTTCTCCGCATTGGTATGTTGCCGGTTCGGATATGTATAATTACGGAACTAATGTTACTAAAGACTTTCTTGGCACAGATTATAGCTACACCTCCTATCACTTGAATTCTAATGGATTCGAAGCAGAACGCCTTCATTATTTAATGGGTTCCTTTGGTTATACTCAAAGCACTTTTCGGTTTTCATTGGGATATGGACAACAACGAGCAGGTATTTATTGTGTTGGGGGAGTTTGCCGAACAGTCCCAGCTTCCGATGGATTGAAGCTTACCATAAGCAGTAGTTTTTAAAAGTTTATAAATAATAGATATCATGAAAAATATTAAATTAATTCCAGCCTTGATCCTCCTAATTGTTTTTATCAACAGTTGCGATTATGTAACCCCTACTAAATCAACTACTACCAAAATCGTTGACACTGCTACATACATTACTAAGGTTTTGGTGGAGGATTATACGGGTCATGGATGTGGTAATTGTCCTTATGCAGCTTATCAATTGGATACATTGCTAAATCAATATGGAAGCCAGATAGTGCCCATAGCAGTTCATGCCGGATATTTTGCTGATACGAATGCTTTTGGAGCAAATTTCAAAACGAATTTTAATACCTCTGTCGGAACTGATTGGGATAATTTCTTTGGCATGTCGCTTTATGGCAATCCTATCGGAATGATTGACAGAACAGGTTATAGCGGATCACAATATCAGCTATATACTGCCTGGGGAGGGTCTATTGGAGTCCTTGCTGCTACTAAGCCTGCGATGACAATTAAAATTTCTAATTCTTATAATTCTACCACAAGAACTATAAATGATTCTATAATCTGTACTTACCTTCAGGCATTGGATAGTACCTATAAATTGAGTGTCCTCATCACTGAAGACAGTATTATTAATTACCAGGAAGAATATATCAATAGCGGAGCAACTCTTATTACGATTCCTAATTATGTTTTCAATCATGTATTAAGAGGATCAATGAATGGTTCTTGGGGTGATACGCTTTCCACAGGGACGCAGCCGGCTATGGCAACTTTTACTAAGGTTTATACTCTTGGATTGGGGTCTTTAGTAAATACCAGCGGTGCTCCGAATGTCCTTGCTGATAAAAATTGTCATGTGGTAGCCTTTATTTATAACTCCGCAACCTATGAAGTTATTCAGGCAGAGGAAGTCTGGGTGACTCATTAAGATATTAAAAATAACGATAAACAAAAAAGCCTCCGAAATTTTATTTTCGGAGGCTTTTTTATTTCTTAAAAGTATGCGGTGCCATTACAGCTTTGACGGTGAAACCTTTCTTGCGCAATAGCTCTATCACTCCTTCCTTGCCCGGCAGATGACCTGCTCCGATGGCTATAAAGATGGTCTGGGCAGGAATCAGATTACTGATCCGGTCTGCCATGATATGATTCCGCTGAGTCAATATTTCATCACTGAATTCCACCCCTAATGGCGAACTTTTATCATCCAGCATCGCCAGCACTTTATCCAATTGTTCGTGCCTGTATGCCTCGATCATCTTCTCAATTTCTTTATCATCCTTATTGCTATTCTTTATGGATGCTATCAGCAATGAAGGCGGCATTTTACTCACCACAGCCATTTGTTCATCCACTGTTTCTATGCCGATGACTTTTTTGCCGCTGTCTTTGGCGATGCCTGCAAGATAAAGGTCCATTTCTTCCTTCATATTTTTCTTCGAAGTATCCTCTTTCTTGCCTTTCAAGGTTTCGGAAGCTTCTATCAATGTCATGATAGCAAAGGGTTTCATGGTATTAAACAGCAATATATCCATTCCTGTCATCTTCTTAAAAGCCTTCTTGAGCAAGGCATAATCTTTCTTGGAATAAATATCTTCCAGCGTCTTGCCATCTTCCATAAACATCATCGCCATCAGCCTGGTTTCATTGACCGAATCAACATTTATTTCCATGGCAAAGGTCGAGCATTCCAGTAATTTCGGCATCAATGAATCATTGAAATCAAACACCCGCTTGTCCTGAAGATGAATCGTGCCATAGAGATAAGAAGGCGCAGATAATCCATTGCCGGAAATTTCCCAAAGCAAAGAGTTTTGGGCAAATAATGAGACATTCAGGAGCATCGCCAGGCTCAACAAAAGGGGTATAAATATTTTTCTTTTCATTATAATCATTAAAATAATTCTTCTGCAAAAGAAGCAAAATAATGGTAGACGAATTTTAAAAAGCAGCATCATCGTCTTGTTGTTGCGCCTCCAAAGTCGCAATCACAAGACGAGGAATGAAATCTGATAAAAGAAAGAGGGCTGATGAATGTGTTATTCATCAGCCCTCTGGAGTTTATTTCCTTTTTCAGGATTAGTCTATAAACTGAAAAGAATAATGACCTGCAGTGGTCAAACTGTCATTCTGAACCATGACATATCTGCAAAGACCGATATTCCCAATCAATGATGCTGCAAAAGTCCTTGTCTCGCCTGCTGCTATAGTTACAAAAAGTCCGATGGCATCTTCCGGAAAACGTAGCACAAAAAACTTCAAATCTACCGTGCCATCATTAATTACTTCAATAGTATCGGATTTTATTCATCATTCCAAAATAAAATCTTTGGAAACAAAATTCTCCTAAAAAATGTATGGAAGGCATATCTTCCTTCCGATGCCTTCCAAATGGATGTACGGATGGCATGTCTTGCTGCCGATGCCTTCCAAATGGATGTATGGGAGGCATGTCTTGCTGCCGATGCCTCCAAAATGGATGTATGGGAGGCATCGGCAGCATCCGAAAGCTCTCGGAGACGTCTATGGGAGGCATCGGCAGCATCAGATGGCTTCCGGAGACGTCTATGGGAGGCATCGGCAGCAAGCTTTGCCTCCCATAGACGTGTATGGAAGGAAATGGAAGCTTTGACAAGGAAAAAAAACGTGGATTTTAAGGGGAATGTGCTTGAAACACTCCTTATATATCTCTACCGTGTACCCACATCTCCTTTGAATTAACAATTAGCATTTGATAAGTTTACAGTTTAGGTTGTTCAGGCGAGGTATTAAAATACGAATTTTGCTTCATGAATACAATTCAACTTACCACCTGTGATTTTGCCGGTCGTTTTGGAGATAAACGACTGGAAAAAAG
>Ga0206829_10232_pt1 | contig 15937 bp, 16 predicted proteins | sample Alteio_BWOrgCont_75_FD_152862 | JGI IMG/M metagenome (GOLD analysis project Ga0206829, IMG submission 152862) | Enriched cells from forest soil in Barre Woods Harvard Forest LTER site, Petersham, Massachusetts, United States -... | ecosystem: Environmental > Terrestrial > Soil > Temperate forest >... | reverse complement strand
ACATTATATGGCCGTATGATATTCTGGACATCTTTCTGTAACGATGCACTAAAAGCCGCTTTCGGTTTCAAACCGAGTATGCCGAACATTTCCATGTCTTCATTAAACTCAGGATTGGGAGTAGTCAATAACTTATCGCCTGCAAATATGGAATTGGCCCCAGCCAGAAAACATAATGCTTGTTCCGCCATGGATAATTCCAATCGGCCTGCCGACAGACGTACTGCCGAAGCAGGCATCAGGATACGCGCAGTTGCGATCATACGCACCAGTTCATAAAAAGGTATTCTTTTCCTTTCTCCAAGCGGGGTGCCTTTTACCGGAACCAAAGCATTGATAGGAACCGACTCAGGGTGTTGCGGCAGATTCGCCAGCGTTTGCAACATGCCTATCCTGTCATCGTCTGTTTCACCCATGCCTATAATGCCGCCACTGCAAACTGTTATCCCTGCATTGCGCACGTTCGACAATGTAGCCAGCCTGTCTTCATATTTGCGAGTGCTTATGATCTGCTCATAGTGCTCCTCTGAAGTATCGAGATTGTGGTTGTATGCATACAAACCGGCATCAGCCAGTTTTTTAGCCTGTTGTTCGGATAACATACCCAGGGTGCAACATACTTCCATATCCATGGCAGTTACCGCCTTTACCATATCCAGCACACGGTCGAAATCACGATTATCCCTTACCTCTCTCCATGCTGCTCCCATACAAAAACGTGATGCGCCTCCAGACTTTGCTCGTTCTGCAGCTACAACAACATCCTCTGTTTTCATTAATGGCTGCACATCTACATTTGTATTATAGCGGGCAGCCTGGGGGCAATAAGCACAATCTTCTGTACACCCACCTGTCTTTATAGATAAAAGACTGCTTATCTGCACTTCTCCTGTAATATGGTACTGCTTGTGAACCGCTCCGGCTTCCATTATTAATTCTAATAAAGGCCTCCGATATATTTCCCCGATATCCTCAATGTTCCAGTTATGGCGGACAATAGACATAATGAATGTTTAATTTACAAGCCGCGAAACTATGAAATTCGGAAGTAACCACAAATAAAGGATTTCCGCAACACTATAGATAATAATACCATATTGTCAACTTTTCAATGACAAATTTTCTTCTTTGTTTTTATTTTCAGTACATTCAGCCTGAGCAATTACTTATTCTATGGAATTCAACCGCAGAAACTTTATAAGGTCTGCTACCCTATTGGCTGCAATGTCCCTAAGCGAAATAGAAAATATTTCCGCAAAGCAAAAAATTAAAACAGACGGAAAATTAATTTCCGATAACGACGAAGTATTTTGGCAGAATGTGCGTCAATTATTTCCTCTTACGAAGGATCATATATACCTCAATAATGGTACGTTCGGGCCATCCCCTTACCCAGTAATAGAAGCTGTGCATAGCGGAATGATGGAGGAAGACCAGGACGGGAATTATGGAGGATGGGAGGCGATAGTGGACAAGCTTGCAAAATTTGTAGGCGCAAGTGGTGACGAAATAGCCCTGACTCATAATGTGACAGAGGGGATCAATATAGCCTGCTGGGGCCTGCCTTTAAAAAGAGGCGACGAGGTGATCCTAACAACGCATGAGCATATAGGCAATGCTGCTCCCTGGCTGTGCCGGCAAAGGGAGGATGGCATTGTTATTAAAGCCTATACCCCGGCAATGACAGCCGACGAAACCCTGAACCGGATATCATCCCTTATTAATAAGAATACCAGGGCGATCGCTACCCCTCACATACCATGTACCCAAGGCCAGGTATTGCCTATAAAAGAAATATGTGCGCTGGCTAAAGAGAAAGGTATATACTCCATTATTGACGGAGCGCACGGAGCCGGAATGATGGCGCTGGACCTGCATGATATAGGTTGTGATACGTACGCCAGTTGTTTCCATAAATGGATGCTGGGACCTAAAGGAACGGGGTTTTTGTATGTAAAGAAAGATGTCCAGAATATCATACGGCCATATAATGTTGGTGGAGGTAGCACAGAAGGTGATTGGGATATGACCACCACGCCGATAAGGTCTGCTGAATATACAAAGAGCGCACACAGGTATTATGGAGGTACGCAATCTTCTGGTTTATGTAAAGGCATGATCGCGTCTATCGATTTTATTGAAACAATAGGATTGAACAATATTCACAGGCGCATAAAAGATCTTGGGAAATATACACAAGTCCGTTTGCTTGAATTTGGAGATAAAGTGGAATTATTAACCCCTACGGAAGAAAGGTCTCGTTGTGCAGTAAATGGTTTTAGAATAAAAGGAGTGGAATACACCAAATTTCATAGCATTTGCGCTGAGAATAAAATACGCATACGCAGTGTATCAGAAAATGGGTTAAACTGTTTGCGTGTTTCTACTCATATTTATAATAACAAAGCAGAAATAGATCAATTAATGGACCTTATTAAAAAAGTATAAAATGCAAAATTGTAGTTGTTAGCGTTCAGGAATTAATCTTATTATGCATCTTTTTCGCCAGCTTTTGCAACCAATTCTTTTATAATCAGGTCCAGCTCATTTGCAGAAGCATATATACCTTCTATAATTTTTGCATTGTCGGGATCTACGTAGTTATCGCGATTAAAAAGTTTTGAGAGTCCTAATATACTGGCAACAGGCCCACGAACTTTATGAGAGGCAAGCCAGGCAATGTTGCTCAGCCTTTCATTTTGAAGCCGAAGCAATTCATTTTTTTGTTTTAAATCTTCTTCAATAGTTGCAAGCGATTTATTTTCAACAACTATGTTTTCCCGAGGTTTAAATACAGAAGTACAAGTATTTAGTAGTTTTTTTAAAAAACTATTTCCCTTATCCATGATTTTGGTTTAAAATTTTTCTCTCAATGATATCCGGCATAGCATATCCTCAATACTATTCCGGTAATATAAATTATGCCTAGGGTTTACTTTCCAAATTGCAAGTTGTAAACCTTATATTAATCAATGCTAATATCACCTGTCATTAACTAAGCGTTAACGTCGCATTTACCGGCGATTAACAAATATTATATCCAATATTTAATACAAAGTAGGGATGCCAGTCAATAAAAAGACAAAATTATGTCACATGGTAAAAGTTTTTTTTTGAGAAAGGATTTGTCAGAATAAAACAGACGCTTATCTTTGCAGTCCTTTAAAAAACAAGGGAGCATAGCTCAGCTGGTTCAGAGCATCTGCCTTACAAGCAGAGGGTCCGCGGTTCGAACCCGTGTGCTCCCACCCAAAAACGCAAGTATGTGCTTGCGTTTTTTTTATGAGGCAAAGTGAGACCATTTACCCATAGATTTGAGCGTGCGCTAAAACTTTGGAGATAAAAATACATTACAAATTATCGAATAATGTCTTGCGATCATAAATTCATAAATGATTTAAATCTTGAACGAACTGATTTCGAGCCATCGACCTTGATTGTAGGAAGCTTTTATCCTCAGTGGCCTGAAAACAACACTGAATGGTTTTATGGGCAAACACATGATGCCAGTACTAAAAGGATCAATCATTTCTGGGACATTTTGCCACGGATATATGGCGAGCCGGGTTTAATGGATGCAAGCCCGGCCGAGTGGAAGCAGTTTTGCCACGAAAAAAAACTTGCGATCACTTGCTTAATAAGATCTATTGATGATGCAGACCCCAATGATCCGGCACATGCTAAAATTCTTGCCAGCATTGACGATCAGGCAATTGTTTGGCGTTTTGACGATTTTATTTTTATTAATATCACTGATATACTGCGAAAGCATCCAACGATCCGGAACGTTTACCTGACACGGGGAATAACTGAAGCTTTCTGGAGGCATGCCTGGAATCCTGTAATGCAATATTGCAAGCTCAATGGCCTTCATGAGCGAAGACTATTATCTCCGACTGCGCAATCCCGGTATCAACATGAGACATACAATAATGAAAATCCCGATAAACAGATCGCACTATTAGAAGATTATATTTTGATGAGATGGCAACAGGAATGGCATTTATAATGTTTGTTTTTGGTATTAGATGATCATTCTAACTATATTGCAAAATATAATGAAAAAGCCCATTTCCCTGATAGCTTGCTTTGTTGTCTGTGTTGTCATTTTGCAATACAGGGGGACACATATGACGCTTGGTCCCTCAAAGAGAGTAATGGTTACCGATTGGGATTGCCTGGGTTATTATATGTTCCTGCCGGGCGCATTCATCTACCATGATATAGCGCAACTGAAATGGCTGCCGGAAATAGATGCAAAGTATAAAGTAATAGGTGGTGAATTTTACCAGGCGGGAAAATGTGCCAATGGAAATTATGTAGGTAAATATCTTGTGGGAGTTTCTATCATGGAAACCCCCTTTTTTCTTGTTGCCCATTGCGTTGCAAAACATGATGGTTATCCCCCCGATGGCTTTTCGCCCCCGTACCAATATGCAATTGCTTTTGCAGCTATCTTTTACGCTCTGTTGGGAGTATTTCTGTTAAGAAAATTCTTGTTGAACTATTTTGGTGATCTAAGTGTGGCGATATCCTTGTGCTTGCTTTGCCTTGCCACAAACTTCATACAATATGTGGCAGTGGATGGAGGCTTGAGCCATGCTTATATATTCCTGCTCTATGTATTAATATTATACAGCACTAAAAAATGGCATCAGCGTCCCTCATTATTTTGGGCAGCTATTATGGGCTTCATTATTGGCTTCGCTTGCATTTGCCGCCCCACAGAAGCGGTGATGCTTTTTATACCATTGATGTGGGGCACCCAGACTGCCGAAGCCGCCAAAGCAAAATGGGCTTTAGTAAAAAACAACAAAGGCCATGTATTGTTTGCGATACTCTTTTGTTTACTGGGCGCATTGCCACAACTGATCTATTGGAAATACACAAGTGGTTCCTGGTTCTTTGAGGTAGGTAGCTCCTGGAATTTCCTCAATCCGCATTTACAGGTTCTGTTTGGTTGGGAGAAAGGTTGGTTTATATATACCCCCATTACAGTTTTTTTCGTAATCGGTATGTTTTTTATGAAGAAATTTCCTTTCGGGGAATCAGTGCTATGGTTCTGCATGTTGAATATATATATTATCATATCCTGGCGCGACTGGCAGTATGGAGGTAGTTTTAGCACCCGTGCCCTGATGGAAAGTTACCCGGTATTTGCATTGCCCTTTACCGCCCTGATTGAACAGATCAATTTAAGAAAATGGAGATGGGGGTTTTATTTGCTGGGTTTATACCTGCTTGTTGTCAATATTTTTCAGCATGATCAGTATCATAAAACTATCCTGCATTATTACGATATGAACCGCCAATACTACGGCAGAATCTACCTGAATCCCCATCCCAGCCCCTTAGATATGAGCATGCTCGACAATAAAGATATGTTGCCTGATGCCAAAGGATATACAATAAAGGTGCTGGGGCAAACAGATGTGTCCAAACCCGTAAAATTTAAAGAGAGTGCTGAAGGCACCCTATTCGATACAACCATAAGCGCCCAGGCTGCCGACTTATGGATACTGGTAGACTGCGCCATAAAAACGAAGCAGGGCTATTGGGATGCGCATCTTAATACAATACTTACAAACGACGACACTTTAAAACACAACCAGGTGCGTATGTTCAACCCTATTACTAAAGAAGACGGCAGCAATGAATACATGTTTTATATTCATGTACCGAGACAATTGTACAGCAGCCATTTAAGGTTATATATAAGCGATGATGCGGATTTTGAGGGGACAGTTGAGAAAATGACCATAAGTGAGCTTGTAAAATAAATGCCCTTTATAGCAGGCCTTTTATTTATGCGGGGCTTTCGTATTTTCGCCGCACAAAACATATTTATTGCATGAACGATCAATGGCAGCAGAGCATTGAAGCAGCTTACCAAAACAGGGAATTGATAAAAGACAAAGCATACCAGGATGCCATTAGGGAGGTAATAGAGGAAGTGGACAAGGGCCGTTTGCGTGTTGCCATGCCTGGGGAAGGTGGCTGGGAAGTACAGGAATGGGTGAAGAAAGCTATACTCCTGTACTTTGGCATACAACCTATGCAGACGTGGAATGTAGAGCCCTTTGAGTTTTATGATAAGATGCTGCTGAAAAAAGATTATGCCGCATTGGGCGTACGTGCTGTGCCACATGCTGTGGCCCGCTATGGCGCTTATATAGCCCGCAATGTAGTACTCATGCCTTCTTATGTAAATATAGGGGCCTATGTGGATGAGGGCAGTATGGTGGATACCTGGGCTACGGTGGGTTCTTGTGCGCAGATAGGGAAGGGTGTGCATTTAAGCGGTGGCGTAGGCATTGGTGGGGTATTAGAGCCTTTGCAGGCAAGCCCTGTTATTGTTGAGGACGGTTGTTTTATTGGTTCGAGGTGCATTGTGGTGGAAGGGGTTATTGTGGAGAAAGAAGCCGTGCTTGGCGCCAATGTGGTGCTGACCCAGAGCACCAAAATAATAGATGTCAGCGGTGCTGAGCCTATTGAATATAAAGGGCGTGTTCCTACACGTAGCGTGGTGATACCGGGCAATTATACCAAAAAATTTCCAGCGGGAGAATATGGTGTGGGTTGTGCGCTTATCATTGGTAAACGCAAAGCTTCTACCGATTTGAAGACGAGCCTGAATGATGCACTACGCGATTTTAATATATCTGCGTGATATTTACTGGCGGTCGCTGTTAATTTAGTTCTCTCCCAAAGAGTGGAGAAAAAGAATGCAGGCCCGTTGCAAACGGGCCTGCATTCTTCTTTATAGTGCTTATCTCATTTTATCTTCTTTATTAGTCATTTTAGTTTCTTTCTTATCCATCTTATCTGCTTTTTTTGCAGCTTTCTTTGCTTTTCCTTTGCGGGCATCCTTATTCATTTCTGTTGACTTCTTTTCCATTTTTTCCTGTTTCTTATCTGCTTTTGCAGTGCCGCTGTTTTGCGCAAATGAAGTTTGTATCCCGATAGATACGATTACCATGAAGGCAATGAGTAGATGTTTTTTCATAATATCCAATTTTTAGTAAAGTTAATATTTATGTTTAAAGTTTCGAAAATCTTTGCTCCCACAGCTCAGCCAGCAGGCATCCTTTATCCCATGTTTATCCCTTCTTATCCATCTATCCATTGTTCAAAAGTTGGAAGTTATACATTATATAAAACATAATTTTTACTAAAACAACCAAAAAAAACGGGGAAACGAAACATTTTATAAAACAGATTTATTTTTATTATGCGTAAATATTTTCTGAATATTTAACTCCGAATATGTAGACAATGGAAATTTTTTCCTTGAAAATTTTTTCGGTATTTCATGGTTATAAAGTTCGGGCCATATTGATATTTCCTGTTGGGTTTGTCCTAACTTTATTTCTATGCCTTTTTATAGCTGTATACTAAGCATTTTGCGTACTTCATGATAAATAATATTGGCAATGAAGCGACTTATAAAGCAATTATTGAGATCGCTTATTAAAAGCCTGGGAGCAGCAATGTGTGAGGTATGCAGGCAATATTTGTAGATTGGGTAAGGTTTGGGTATCATGAAGCTTACTGATGGCTCTGCTAGAGCCGTTGCCGTTGGTATTGATAACACTTTCTATACGGCAATTACGAAATATAATTTTTTGTATCTTTAACAGGTGAAAAAAAGAGCTGCAATTTACCTGGATTTTGAAGTTGATAAACTGACTCGTTCTATAGAGAATATAGTTAGTGGCGACAGTTTCCAGACGGATATTACAAGACTAAAGTTTACTGATCTAAAACATACCAGCAAGAAAAATAAATGGTCATTCGACTGGAAATATGAGTTGCAACAAAATGACCGTGATGTTTATAAACTTACCATTACAAATAGTCCGGAGATTATACAAGGACTTGTAAGTTTAACTATCAGGCCCGGACATGTTTTTATGCATCTCCTGGAAAGTGCACCATTCAACAAGGGCAAAAATAAAGTGTATAATGGCGTAGCAGGAAACTTAGTGGCTTTTGCCTGTAATATTTCTTTTCAAAATGGCAATGAAGGTTTCGTTTCATTTCAATCTAAAACAAAACTAATCACACATTACGAAAAGACTTTAGGTGCATACCATTTAGGTGGCAATAATATGATTATAGCAACAGATGCCGCTCAAACATTAGTCGGTAAATATTTTAAAACATAGAACAATGGGATTAGTAAAAGAACCAGATGGAGTTGACTTTGTTATACATAGCAAGCCATTGACAAAGGCTGATGAACAGGCTATCAGTAAGTTCATTAGTGATTATAAGGCAAAACACAAACTTGCTCCAACTGCAAAAAAAACAAGAAGAAAATTAAGTAGCAAAGTGAAGGTATAGAGTACACATACGTGATGCTAGCAATTTTTAAGTCCAAGGGAGACCCTTGAGATAGTGGGGAAGAAATATAAGTAACTTTACTCTAATAAGGAACCACAAAGCAAAGCTCAAATGAATAAGCGTTGGCGAAACTGGTTACCGTTTATTATTATTACTTCAGGGGAGTTTTTGTTTTCTCTATGCTATTTCGGCGGCAAGGATAATCATGGATGGAGAGCCTTAGAAGGTTTGGGAGTTATTATTGGGCTATTTGTACCTACCATTGTTGCAAACTTAATTATTGCAGCAATGACGGTAGGGAAATTGAGACTGCGGTACATTTTTCAAATACCAATATCAATCTCAATTTTCATTTACTATTGGCTCAATAGTAGATTATAGAACGGCTTCTTTTATTTACCATTACCCTTTCCCCCTTCCCCCCAATTCCTTACTTTTACGCCCTAAACTTCAAAAAAAATGCAAGCCTGGAACGATTATATAGCTGCGAATAAAGACCGATTTATGGGTGAATTGCTGGACCTGTTGCGGATACCATCTGTAAGCGCAGACAGCAAGCATAAAGATGATATGGTGCGTTGTGCAAATGCAGTGAAAGAAAATATGCTGAAGGCAGGTTGTGATAAGGCTGAAATATGCCCTACCGGCGGCCATCCTATTGTATACGGAGAGAAAATAATTGATGCCGCACTGCCTACTATATTGGTGTATGGCCACTATGATGTGCAGCCCGCAGACCCGCTGAACTTATGGCATAGCGGCCCTTTTGAGCCGGTGATAAAGGATGGCAAAATATATGCGCGTGGTGCTTGCGATGATAAAGGGCAAATGTTTATGCATATCAAGGCGCTGGAAGTGATGGCCAAGACCAATAGCCTACCCTGCAATGTGAAAATGATGATAGAGGGCGAGGAGGAAGTAGGCTCATCGAACCTTGGGAAATTCCTGGAAGACAATAAGGAAAAGCTGAAAGCGGATATTGTGCTGGTATCTGATACTTCTATGATCAGCATGGAGCACCCCAGCATAGAGAGCGGGCTTCGTGGCCTGGCCTATATGGAAGTGGAAGTAACAGGGCCTAACAGGGACTTGCACAGTGGTGTATATGGCGGCGCAGTTGCGAACCCCATTACCATATTGGCAGAGATGATAGCATCATTGCACGATGAGAATAATCATATAACTATACCTGGTTTTTATGATAAAGTGCAGGACCTTACGGAAGCTGAACGCAAAGCATTGAATAGCGCCCCTTTTAGCCTGGATGAGTATAAAAAAGACTTGGGCGTAAAAGAAGTTTGGGGCGAAAAAGGATATACTACTTTGGAACGTACCGGCGTGCGCCCTACCATGGAACCAAACGGAATTTGGGGTGGATATACGGGCGAAGGGGCCAAGACGGTGCTGCCATCGAAAGCAAGCGCGAAGATATCTATGCGCCTTGTGCCCAACCAGAACTCCGATGAAATATCTGAGCTATTCAGGAAACATATCGAAAAGATAGCGCCGCCATACGTTAGTGTAAAAGTTACCGCGCATCATGGTGGCGAGGCCGTTGTTACCCCTACTGACTCGCCCGCTTACAAGGCTGCCGCAAAGGCTATACAAACCACGTTCGGCAAAGACCCAATCCCGACAAGGGGTGGTGGGAGTATCCCAATCGTGGCGCTGTTTGAAAAAACATTGGGGCTTAAAACGGTGCTGCTTGGTTTTGGGCTGGACAATGATAATATTCATAGCCCCAATGAAAAATACGATGTTTTCAATTTTTATAAAGGCATAGAAACAATCCCGTATTTTCATAAATATTTTGCGGAGACCAAATGAAACCGTAAGCCGGGTCGTCTTTGTTGTATAGAAACCGTTTAAAGCTTAAATGACCTATTATGAAAAAGACGACTATTCTCGGCACAGGTACCTTCACAATTATGGTTTTCTTTTTTACAGCTTTTTGCGCCTGTAAAAAACAAGAAGAGGCAAGTTGTTTCAGTTTATCCCTTCAGCAACAATCCATAGGTTTGTTCTGTATTGATGATTGCCCAGGTGTAAAAGGTTGTGATGGCAATATATACTGTAATGAATGTTATGCCGCAAAAGCCGGGATGAGCGTGGTTAAGTAAAATGTTTTTATATCAAAAACAATGAATGGCAGCCTCGCGGTTGCCATTCATTGTTTTATTCAAAATAAAACAGAAATTTGTCGAAAGTACCCTGATGCATAATTCTAAAATAATAATAGCGATCGATGGCTATTCAAGCTGTGGCAAAAGCACACTTGCAAAAGACCTTGCTGCAAAACTGGGCTATCATTTTATTGACAGCGGGGCTATGTACCGCGCCATAACTCTATACTTTCTGCAGAATAATGTGGACCTTAAGGATCATGATGCGATATTAAGAGCACTTGCCAATATTCATCTGTCATTTGTATTTAACGAAGGCAGGCAACAGTCTGATATTTACCTGAATGATGAAAATGTGGAACGCCAGATACGCGAAATGCTGGTGGCTGAAAAGGTGAGCGAAGTGGCTGCTATACGGGAGGTGCGATCTTTTGCTGTGGCACAACAAAAGAAAATGGGCAAAAAGAAGGGCATCGTGATGGATGGAAGGGATATTGGCACTGTGGTTTTCCCGGATGCGGAGTTGAAACTGTTTATGACCGCCTCCCCGGAAATAAGAGTGAAACGGCGGTTTGAAGAATTATACCGGGACAACCCCAATATAAGCCTGGAGGAAGTGAAACACAATATAGAACTGAGGGACTATATAGATACCAGCCGCACAGAAAGCCCGCTGCGCAAAGCAGACGACGCTATAGTGCTGGACAATAGCTATCTGAACCGCAAGGAACAACTGGTAATAGCGTTTGAATTGGTAAAAGAAAGGCTGGAGAATTAGTAATTATTTATATACAAATTAAATCCTTTAAAAAAATTAAATCCTTTTTGTATTTTGCTGAAATCTATACTCATAAAACGAGCAAAGATCATGATGAAATTTTACAAACCAGTGTTATTGTTAGTACTTTCGGCAGGCTTATTAAGCTCATGCAGCAAAAGTGATTATTCTATTCCGGCTACGCCTGCACAAGCAGCATATCAAAACGACCTGAGAGACGATTTTAATTCTGACACTCATAACTGGTCTTATACCAATACTACTAATAACAGCAGTATTTATATAAGTGACGGCTATTTATTCTATACTTACCATCCAAGTACAACAGTTCCCGGCAATATACAGCAAGGCATCAGTACCAGCATTAGTTCTTCCGCTAATTTCCGGCTCGAGACCAGTATTACTTCTGACAATGTAATGGGCTTGTTTTTCGGGGCAAATGATACGGCCAAGGGCTTTTCGTTTAAAGTAGATATGGTAAACGGACGTTATGCACTTTATAATGAGGGAGATACCACACATGCCCCACTGCCCATTTATGGCTGGACGACCAGCAACCGGATCAACGTGAACGGATTTGATACACTTAGGCTGGAGCAGGTTGGGGATGTATGGAATGGCTACATAAACAGCACCCAGATCTTTTATACAACAGCCCGTCCATTATTGGGTGATAGTGTAGGTTTTATTATTGCTCCCGGAACCAACGGGCAGGCAGATTACCTGGATATTAAGTGGTAAAATCCCTAAAGGGAATTATTCGCTTTCTGCACTTACTTTACCGAATTGCTCGAATTTGATGCGGTGAATTTTGTCTCGCCTGCGATACATCAGCAATAAAGGAATTGGAATAAAGGCATAAATAAGACCGGAAAGCGAAATTGCCCAGATAGTGCCTATTAGTGCCAAAATTATAGATGTAAGCCCGAAGCCAGCCATTATCAGGTGACTGTACAAATCAGTTCTCGTTTCAAATACTTCACTACGAGTAAGATTTAATTCACTTCTTTTTTTCCATGCGTGGTAATACATTAATGTAAACAAAATAAAAATACCCAGGTAGCCTCCACTGTAAATGAACATAAGCATTGGTTCCTGTCTTTCATTTATTGTAAGTGCGTGAAGTTGGTTGGCATCGGCGTGAAATAAACCTATCATCCAGCTTTGAGTTAAAAAAGTAGATAAAAATTTTAAAGGATAGACAAAAAACAGTACCATAAAAATAAGAATGCCGTTGATTGAAATTGTATAGGCATCATGCAAACCATACCTTCTGAAAAATATATATTGTACCCTCCATACATAAAAAACCAGTAAGAAACATAGGGCGAATGGGAGAAAGCCTGTCATGTTATATAGCAGGTCATTGAATGATCTTGGAACCTCGAGAGAAACAATCAGTAACGTCAGAGCAAAAGCAAAAACAGCATCGCTGAAAGCCTCAATGCGGGTCACTTCATGGCTTCTCCATACAATGCGGTCTTTCTGTTCTTTCTTTTTGGTATTGATATGTTTGCGGAACATGCAAGAGGTATTTTTACCAAAGTAATAAATGTATAGCAAAGATTAAAATACCCCCAGGATGCAACATTAAAAAACTAAGATCGTAAATTAGCATAAGCATCTATGGCAAACGAAGAAGAAAATAAAGAAGAACATGTAGATCCGAACGTGGAGTTTACGCCGGTCGGATCGAAACAGGAGGCTATTTTCCTGGAAGGCCCACATTCCAGGTGGAAAGAGTTTACTTTCCTGCTAGACGTGATGTCGGAATTTATAAGAGGTTTCAGGAAACTGCATTTTGTGGGGCCCTGTGTGACGGTATTTGGCTCGGCAAGATTTAAGGAAACACATCCGTATTACCAGTTTGCCCGGGAGATTGGAAAAGAAATAGTGAAGCTGGGTTTTACTGTGATGACAGGTGGTGGCCCCGGCATAATGGAAGCCGCTAACCGCGGTGCAAAAGAAGAAGGCGGACGCTCCATAGGCTGCAACATAGTATTGCCGAAAGAACAAAAACCGAATCCCTACCTTGACCTCTGGGTTGACATAGATTATTTTTTCCTCCGCAAGCTTTTGCTCACCAAATATTCTTACGCTTTTGTTGTGATGCCGGGGGGCTATGGTACTTTGGATGAATTCTTTGAAGCCATAACAATGATACAAACCGGCAAATTCCAAAAATTCCCGGTTGTATTGTTTGGCAAGTCTTTTCATGAAAAACTGTATAATCATTTGCAAAACCTGGTTATTGAACAAACCATCGGCCCGGAGGATATAAACCTTTTTTTGTTCACAGACTCGGTGGAGGATGCCATAAAGCACATAGCGAAATATGGCATTGATAATTTCGGGCTAAAAAAGAAGAAGAGGATCATTAAGCCAATGGGTATACTTGGCGAGAGCAGCCCTGAAAAGAAAGATATTCCATCAACAATAGCTTCATAATTTCTGAATATGGCAGTAAGGCTTTATACCGACGATCTGAAAATAGATATTGCCTCAAAAGGGGCTGAACTGCAAAGTGTTTACCACCTGAAACATCAATTGGAATATTTATGGGGTGGAGATCCGGCTTTTTGGAGTAAACATTCTCCTGTCTTATTCCCTTTTGTAGGGCAATTAAAAAACGATACTTATTTCTACCAGGGTAAATCGTTTCATTCAAAGAGGCATGGCTTTGCACGCGAGAAAGATTTTATTATTGAACATGCAGAGGCAAGCAAGGCTACGTTTTTATTAGTGAGCAACGAAGAAACAAGAGAAATTTATCCTTTCGATTTTGAGTTCCGTATTCATTACAGCCTGGAAGCAGCTTTACTTACAGTTACGTACGACGTTTTTAATACGGGCAGAGAAGCCATGTATTTTTCTGTTGGCGGGCATCCTGCATTTAAAGTGCCTTTAGTGCCGAAAACTGTTTATTCAGACTATTACCTGGAATTTGAACGCCTGGAAACCATATCAAGAATGGCCTTACAAAACGGCCTGATAGGAGAGGCGGTTCCTTTTCTGCATTTCGAGAAACACTTGCCGCTATCGTACGAACTTTTTAATCACGACGCCATTGTGCTAAAAGGTCTTAAATCCGGAAAAGTATCTTTGAAATGTGATAAGATAGCACATGGCCTGAATTTGGATTTTGAGGGCTTCCCATATCTTGGCATTTGGGCAGCAAAAGATGCAGATTTTGTATGTATAGAGCCCTGGCATGGCATAGCTGACTCTATTCATCACAATGGCAAACTGGAAGAGAAAGAAGGGATAATAAGAACTGAACGCGGGCACAGATGGCAGGATAGCTGGCAGCTAAGCTGTTGGTAACAGCAATAAAAATCTACTTACCCCTGCCCTGTATGATGACCATCAATGTGTAAAGCATGATCTTGACATCAAGGGCTATAGAGCAGTTCTCTATATAAAGCAGGTCATACTTCATACGGTCTATCATCTGGGTTACATTTTCGGCATAGCCATATTGCACCATGCCCCACGATGTAAGGCCGGGCTTTACTTTATGCAGGTATTTATAATGCGCATGTGTCTGGCTGATGATGTCTATATAATATTTCCGTTCGGGACGGGGGCCCACCAGCGACATATCGCCAATAAGTATATTAAAGAATTGCGGCACTTCATCTATACGCCATTTGCGCATAAAACGCCCCCAGTTTGTGATGCGCGGGTCTGCCTGGCTGGATAGCAAGGGGCCATTGGTTTCTGCACCTACAAACATTGACCTGAATTTATAAATTTTGAATGGCTTCCCAAACAAGCCTATTCTTTCCTGCTTATAAAGTATAGGGCCGGAAGAAGACAACCTTACACCTATTGCAGCAATAAGAAAGACCGGAGACAAAACGATCATAGCCATGAATGAAAAAACAACATCGATCACTCTTTTGCAAACACGTTGCCAATCCACCATAAGATCTGGATGGATATGTATAAGCACGGCATCATACACATTGCTTGTTTTTACAGAGCCGGAAATGATATCATAAATATCAGGCAGCAATTTTACGACTACTGGCCGGTAGCATAACCTCGTAATAATATTCTCGAGCAAATGATGCTCCGAAGAGTCCACGGCTACTATTACTTCTTCTATATTGTATTCGTCAATAATGTTTTCCAAAATAGATAGATGACCAAGCTGGGGCAGATAATTTGTCATACCATTGCTGGCCTCTTTGTTGGAATAGATAAAGCCCTTAAAAACATTGCCCAGCACTTTAGGGTTTTCCTTTACCTGCTTATAAACATTGATGGCCTGTTGGTTGCCGCCGATGATCAGGGTATTGAACCCAACCCTGCCTGAAATAAGATTGCTCTTTACATGGTTGAGTATAAACAGCCTGAAAATTAAAGTGTAGGCGGTATGAATGAGCAAGTAGTGCCCTGTCATCCGGATGAAATAGGAATAATCTTTATTGTCGTTTGCAAAAACAAATAAAGCAACAAATATAGAGCCTATGATACAGGATATAAGTGTGCGGTTAATTTCGTTTAAACGCGATTTACGGTACAGATCGAAATAAGTACCGGATAAAAAATAAAGAAATAACCAGCAAAGTGGAATGATAACGATGCTATTGATAAGATCTCTGAAAGCAAATAATTCCAGTGCGCGGGAAAAGGTTTCGTTTGACAGTATTTCATGTCGGTATATCCAAAAAGAAAGCCAGGC
>Ga0206829_10285_pt1 | contig 15943 bp, 14 predicted proteins | sample Alteio_BWOrgCont_75_FD_152862 | JGI IMG/M metagenome (GOLD analysis project Ga0206829, IMG submission 152862) | Enriched cells from forest soil in Barre Woods Harvard Forest LTER site, Petersham, Massachusetts, United States -... | ecosystem: Environmental > Terrestrial > Soil > Temperate forest >... | reverse complement strand
TGTCCGCTCGGCGCTGTCATACAGGGGCAAGCTCATACGGCTCTGAAGAAGATTCCCTGGGTGAAAGAGGCGAAAATCGAGCTGGTCTGGTCGCCGCGCTGGGATCCCCGCAAAATGGCGAGCGAAGACGCTCAGATGCAGCTAGGTATTCTGTAGTCTGCACCCGACCGGCCGCCCGAAAGTATTGGTTCAGACCGCTTTACGCAGCCGGCGAAACTAATGAAACTACCCTTAACTGGCAGTAAACTTGGTTATTGACCCCGCTTACTGTTGATGGTTGCCAAGCGACCCTGGTTATTTGATGCCGAAAATACTGATTCACGATCACGACGGCCATGTTGATGACATGCTGAGCTGCATCCTGCTGTGGTTGTCCTCTGATGTCGAGCTGCAAGCGATCGGCATCACCAACGGCGACTGTTACGCCGGCCAGGCCTTCGAAGCGCTCTTGAAAATGGCTACGTTCCTAGATCTTGAAGGACCGGAGATCGCCGTCAACGAAGACCAGATTCCTCATCCGTTTCCGGAAAACTGGCGGCGGGAGAGCTACATCATTAACGAGCTGCCGATCTTCCTGGAAATCCAGCTGAAAAAGCCGTATCAGCAAGGCAAGGGACGACGATCGGACGCTATGTACATCGACTGCCTCGCTCATTCCAAACACCCTTTGACTTTCGTTTGCACCGGACCGCTCACAACCATAGCGGCGGTTCTGCGAAACCATCCTGAACTCAAGAAGAACATCTCCGAGTTTGTGATCATGGCGGGCGCCTTCGCCGTTCCCGGCAACGTCGAGGAGAACGGCTACGACAGCGCCGCTGAATGGAACGTCTACGGCGATCCACCTGCATTCAAAACGGTTCTTGAAAGCGGTGTGCCGATCAAAATGGTGCCGTTGGATGTAACCAACGATCTACCGGTGCACTCTGAGTTCCTCAGAAAGTTAGAAGCTCAGTCGGCGACATCGAAAGCGTCGCTGCTCGCTACCAAGCTGTGGTCGCTGGTGAAAGGCTTCAACTACTACTTCTGGGATACGGTGACGGCCGCCGCCGCCATCAAACCTGATCTGTTTACCTTTAAGGAAATGAAGATCGACGTGACGATGCAAGGCAAAGGTCTTGGCAAAACAGCTTCGTCGATGTTCGGCGGCAAAAAAGTTCAAGTCGCCACGCAGGTGAACAAAGAAGGGTTCGAACAGCTGCTTCTGCAGATCTTGCGCACGAGATGATGGGGAACCCCCTTGACTTCCGGGGCGATCGGAGCTAGTCTATCCGGGTCGGCTTTTGCCGATCTGTTTGACACCACTTACTACCTCTAGCGCGAAAGCGCGGTTCAGATCTGACTCCAGCTCTGCCAATTCGTTTGGCTACTCGGCATCGGCGCCGGTGTGTTGGTGCGGCTCTGAAAGCCCCACACGAGATTGAAATGAATACACTTGCACGCCCAGAACATTCAGTTAAGCGTTTCGCCGAGCTGCGCGCAAAGCTTTCAACAGCCCAAAAATTCTTTCGCCAGCAGGTTTTTCTCAATCCAAAATTTAAATGGTACTCGCGCACAATCTGGGCGATATCCATGGTGTGGGCTCTGTTCCTGGCGGTGGACAGCATTCCTTACTACGCTGCCATCTACGCTGGAGAGGTGGCTTTCAAGAGTGGTGACTATCCGGAAGCAGAGCGACAGTTTCAGATCGCTTACTCTCAGTCGCAGCACTTCTACACTTGCGACTTGCGCCGCGCCCGTGCCTGCAACAACCTGGCGGAGTTGTATCGAACCGAAGCACGATATTCGGAAGCTGAGCCTTTTTATCTGGCGGCGATCAGCATGACGAAAACGTTTGATTCACGCAGGGCGGAGTATCCTCTCGCCTTGAGCAATCTGGCATCATTGTACCGGGATGAAGGTCGCTATCGGGAAGCGGAAGACACAAGCAAGCAGGCGCTCGCGGTCTGGGATACAAAAGTAAAACGCGGCAAGGATTTGAAACGCGCCATCATTTTGGAAGGACTCGGTAAGACATATCGCGATCAAGGCCGGTATCACGAGGCGGAGAAAGTGCTGACAGAAGCGCTGATGTTGGCGCGACAAGTACTCAGTCCCGACGATGTGCAAACTGCACCGATGCTGGTGAATCTCGGACGGGTGTATCGGGATCAAGGACGGCTGGCGGACTCAGAGGTTGCCTACAAGCGGGCGCTCTCTCTCGATCAGGTCGTCTACGGCGCCAATCATCCATACACAGTGAGCGACAAGAACTGTCTGGCCGGGTTGTACTGCGATCGCAATCTGCTACCGCAGGCCGAGTACTTATATAAAGATGTGCTATCAGCTCGCACGAGACTATTCGGTGTGCAGAACCCGCTGGTGGCGAACAGCCTCACAGGACTGGCGGAGGTTCGCTTAAAACGAGGGCAGCTCAGGCAGTCTCACAACCTGGTCTTGCGCGCAGCCGAGATTCAGCTAGCCATGCAAGGACCTTCTCATCCTGAACTGGGAAGGAGTTACGATGTCTTAGGACAGGTTCTCACGGCTCAGGGCAACTACGCCGACGCAGCCATCGCCTTTCAAAAGGCTTATAGAATCAGGCTCGCGTCCCTTCCGGCAAATCATCCTGATGTCGCATACACCTTGCTGCACATCGCCAATCTGAAGCTGAAGTGCGGATCAATAGAGGGCGCGAGAAAGTCTGCCCTCGATGCGGCCCGGTGGATGCGCTCATCCAGCGAACTGAGCTCTCGCAAGAGTATTCTGGCAGCGGCCACTTCACTTGTTTCCGGCACAACCAGCACGAACTAGAAGAAGGTCTCGGTTTAGCCACATCTAACAATCGCCGCTTTCTAGAGCCGGGACTAATTTTGTCTCGAAAATAGGGGGCAAATTGCACACAATTGATTAGGGAAAGGCGGTATTTGTCGGCTTGGACGTTATGATCAACTCTTGGAAGCTCGGTGCTGTTGCTCGGGCTCACTGGTCAAATCATTCTCGTGGGTGGGATCATGTTTGGTACGAAGAAAGAAAAAATCACTCCGGATCAGGTAACGAGCGCCCTGTCGACAGTTATGGATCCTGACCTGCATCAGGACATCGTCAGCCTGGGAATGATCTCGGAGATCAAGATCGACGGCTCCAAAGTTCACTTCAAACTGACTCTGACGACGCCTGCGTGTCCGGTCAAAGAGAAGCTCGAGCAAGAGTGCAAGGACGCTGTCTCCGCTATTGCCGGTGTGGAAACGGTCGAGATGGAGTCAGATGCAGCAGTGGCTAGCTCGCGTAAAGTTGCAGGGCGCGAACCGGTGGAAGGAATCAAGCAGATCGTCGCCATAACGTCCGGCAAAGGCGGAGTGGGCAAATCAACCGTCACCGTCAATCTGGCAGTGGCTCTTTCGCGTCTGGGAGCCAAGGTCGGCATCCTCGACGCAGATATAACCGGACCGAACGTTCCTATCATGATGGGTGTCGATGACTACCAACCGACCGCCCGCGACAACAGAATCGTTCCTCCAGAAAATTTTGGTGTGAAGGTGATCTCGATGGCGTTCTTCGTCTCGCGAGACACTCCAGTCATCTGGCGCGGACCGATGTTGGACAAAGCCATACGCCAGTTTCTCCGTGATGTCGAATGGGGAGAGCTCGATTACTTACTCGTAGACATGCCACCGGGCACAGGCGATGCGCAACTGACGATGGTGCAGGCTACCCAACTATCCGGCGGCGTCATCGTCACCACGCCGCAAGACGTAGCGCTTTTGGACGGACGCAAAGGCATGGCTATGTTCAAGCAGATGCAAGTTCCGGTTCTCGGTTTCATTGAGAACATGAGCTACTTCCAGCCTCCGGGTTCCACAGAAAGATTTGAGATCTTCGGTCACGGTGGTGGCAAAAAGTTGGCAGAGGAGGAGAGCGTTCCTTTCCTCGGCGAAATTCCGATCGACACTGCTATCCGCGTCGGCGGAGACCACGGTCATCCGATCGTGGCAGCCGATCCGAACTGCGCTGTCAGCGAAGCGTTCATGCAGATCGCCAAGAACGTTGCCGCTCAGCTCAGCATCCACGCCCTGGCACCGGTAGGGTAACACCACACCGACAGAGTACGTTTCTGCTGCCTGCATCGCAGCGGGAAGTACGCATAGCTACGTAGTCTCCCCAATAGACTGCGCGGCCATTTTGTTTGTATCATCGGCGTACATGCCCCCTTGGCTTATACAACACCACGCAGCATTGCGGCTGCCGGCTTCGATCGCCGGACCACGCAATGCGCATTCGCGCTACTTGGAGCAAAACCATGACAGATCAATCCGGTCTTATTGACCAGCAGAAGTTTGAAAGAGGAAAGCGTGATGGCCATTGCCAGAGCCTTGACCGTTCCCAACTAGATGGTCCGGAACAGCCTTACACACAAGGAGCTATCGTCGGACTTGCAGAAAATTTTGCCTTAACCGTTCACACAGAGTTATTGCGCGAACAGTTCAATTTGAACGATGAAAAGTATCGCACACCTCCAAACACGTCGCTCAACACGGAATACGATACGTTCAAAAAAGAAGTTGATTTTGTAAGCCATATCGAATCATTTGATGCCATGCCTGCTGTAACCAGCTCAACTGCATTCAAAGAAGCACTGCCTGAACTCGCTCTGCTGGACTTGAGTGAGCACTTCTCTGACATTCACGATAAGCGTGTTGGAGACAACATGACGTTGGCTGATTTGAAGGACTATGAAAAACGCTGCAATCTTCCGCCGGTTGAAGCACTCGCAGTAACGTATGCCATCAATCACTTCGACACGATCTCCAAAACATTCGGAGATGGAACCGGCATTACGAAAGGAACTTTGGCAAAGGGTATCGATTTCTTCGGCGAGCTAGAACAACAAAGATTGGAATTCAATAGAAGAGCAGCACTCTTGCCGGAGCTGGTTTTCCTGAACCAGAAGTTCGACGAGATCCACAGCACTGAACCAAACTTCACAGGCATATCGATATTTGAATTGCAGCGGTTTCGCGACCAGAACTGCTCCGATCCATCCTCTCAGGATAAGGTCGACCAAGTAATCAGAGACTTTGACTCCCTTTCTGAGTTGGACACCAGCGATGGTGCCAGAGCCTGGTTTACGCTCTGGCTTGCGCACGACAATGCCGACGGTATTACGCGTTCCGACATCAAGGCCGGCATGCAAATGGTAAACCAGCCTTTAGATTTCGGCATCAAATTTGATCCGTGGACCAAGTAATACAGCACACAGAATTCAGCTTCCGCATAGGAGACGCGTCATGACAGAACAATCCGCCCTTACTGACCAGCAAAAGTTTGAACAAGGCAAGCATGATGGCTTGAGCCACTACGTTCAAAGATCCCAACTAAATGGTCCGGAACAACCTTATACACAAGGAGCTATCACCGGACTTGTAGAAAATTTTGCATCAATCGTTCACTCAGAGTTATCATTCGAACAATTCTATTTGCACCATCAGGAGTATGGGAGTTCCAACGAGTCGTTCACCATGGGAGACAATGGCTTCAAAACTGAGATTGACTTTGTCAGCCAAGTCAATTCATTCGACGCCATGGCTACCGCAACCAGCTCAACAGAGTTCAAGGAAGCGCTGCCTGAACTCGCCCTACTGGACTTGAGTAGGAACTTCTCTGCCATTCACGATAGTCATCTCGGAGATACCATGACGTTGGCTGATTTGCAGGACTATGAAAAACGTTGCCATCTCGAGCCAACTAAAGCACTCGCAGTAACTTATGCCATCAATCACTTCGACATGATCTCCAAAACATTTGGAGATGGAACCGGCATTACGAAAAAAACTCTGGCAAACGGTATCGATTTCTTCGATGAGCTAGAACAACAAAGATCGGCATTCAATAAAAAAGCGGAACTCCTACCGGAGCTGATTTTTCTCAATCAGAAGTTCGACGAAATCCACAAAACCGAACCAAACTTCCCCGGCATATCACTGTTTGAATTGACGCGGTTTCGCGAAAAGAACTGCTCCGATTCGGTTTCTCGGGATGCTGTAGACAAAGTAATCAAAGACTTTGACTCTCTTTCCCGGTTGAACACCAACGATGGTGACAGGCTCTGGTTGCACGCACTCGGGCTCTGGCACGGCAACGCCGACGGTATAACGCGTGCCGACATAGCGTCAGGTATGCAAAAGGTGAACCAGCCTTCCGATTTCGGCATCAAATTTGATCCGTGGACCAAGTAAGCAAGCCGCAACGAACAAAGTTTCCACCTTGGAGATACGTCATGACAGAACAATCATCCTCATCAGACCAGTTTGCGTTCGAGCACGGAAAAGGCGATGGCTCGCTTTATCAAGATAGTAATACAGACATCCAGTCTATGTTGTCGTTGAGTTATCTCCAGGGACCTTCCAGGAATGCTTATACGCAAGGGCTCATCGAACAAAGTGTTTCTGATTTTGCCTCTATCACCCGGAGTTCCATCGAGGATTACGCATTCTTGTTATCGCATGACTCGCGTTGGGCTCGAGAAAAAGGAGTCAGCGTCGCTGACGGTTGCTATAACGGATTGACGCACAGAGTTGACTACATCAACTCGCACACTGACGTTGATGCCGGAAAGATGGAGGTCGATAACCCGCTGTTCAAACCGGCGTTACCAGAACTCACTCTTATGGAGCTGGAAGCACACTTCGATGATATTCACAACTCAAACACTGGCGCAACGATGACCTTAGCCGATCTGCAGGACTACGCGACGCGCTGCAAACAATCACCCGCTGAGTTGCAAGCCGTAACGTATGCAATCAGTCACTTCGACCAGATCTCTCAAACGTTTGGCCGTGGGAACGGAATAACGCAGGAAGCGCTGCGAAACGGGATCCGGTATTTTGCTGCTCTGGAAACAAAGAGAGATAGCGCCAATAAGACGTCGAAGCTAGAACCAGAGCTATCTTTTCTTGACCAAAAGTTCGACGAAATTCATGGAGCCAACCCGACCGTCCCCGGCATCTCGATGTTCGAATTGAAGCGGTTTCAGGACAAAAACTGTGTAAACGGAACTGAAAGTGATTATGGAATGCTGGGCAGCGTGATCAGGAATTTCTGGCAGATATCGGACCTGGATCCCAACGACGGCAGTAGGCTTTGGTATACAGCTTGGATCATGCACGGAAATGCCGACGGCATCACGCGCCAGGATGTAACAGCCGGACTGGACAAGATCGCGCATGTACCTCATATTGACGACAAATTTGATCCCTGGATCAAGTAGCGTCGGGAAGGACTGTTTCGATTCGGCTGGATGATTCGATCACTCCGCCATGTTTCGTCTATCTCGCTTATACTTATGCTTGGGACGAAACGCAGTGGTGAGGTGAACGCACATGATCCGATTCATTATCCGAACGGTTATCACAGCGGCTGTATTTGCTTTTATTCTGCCGCTCATTCCCGGCATCGACTTTCACGGCAACTTCGGCACCGCAGTCGTGGCAGCTCTAGTATTCGGAATTCTCGGATGGTTGGTGGACCTGGTCGCCAAACTCATAACCGGGGTTCTGACAGTAACGACTCTCGGATTGGCCCTTCTGATCCTTATACCGCTTTGGATGCTTGGTTTCTGGATTCTCCCGGCAATAGCACTCCGGCTGGTGGCAGATGCGATGCCGCATTACATGCATGTGCATGGCTGGATCCCAGCCATTGAGGGAGGCTTCGTCATGCTGCTGCTCGGGGCTATGACCAGCGAGAGACCGATGGGCAAGAAGTAAAACTGATACCGTTTGCGGTGCGATCGTTTTGCCGCTATTATAGGGCCGGCAGAAACGTTCCCTCGATAGCAGTTGCATATACATCGATGCTGAAAAGTTTGGAGATTCGTGATTTCGCTCTGATAGAGCATCTTCGCGTCGACTGGACTCCCGGCCTCAATATTCTCACCGGTGAAACCGGCGCCGGGAAATCGATTTTGATGGACGCCCTGAATACGGTGCTTGGTGGTAAAGCCGGCGCCGGACTGATCAGGGTAGGTGCCGAGAAAGCACACATCGAAGCGGAGTTCTGTCTCAACTCGGTAGCGGCGGCATGGCTGAAGCATCACGAGCTCATCGAGGAAGAAAGCTCATCCTTCATAGTCAGCCGAGAGCTGAACAAGTCGGGCACGCGGGCCAGGATAAATGGAACGCTTGTAAACGTCTCCGTCGTTCAGGAACTGGCCCAGATCCTTTTGACCGTTCATGCCCAGCATGAAGCGCGCACATTGATGTCCGCCCAGGCGCAACTGGAAATGCTGGATAGTCTGGGCGACTCAGCCCACAAGAAACAGTTGGAAATGATGCATACGCTGTATGCGCGCCTGCGGGATGTCTCCGAGCAGTTGAAAGCGCTCGAGATGTCCGAAGAGGAAAGAACTCGGAGGCTGGATTTTGCCACGTTCCAACTGAACGAACTGGAAGAGGCTAAACTCGTACATGCGGGTGAAGATGTCGAGCTGTCCGAACAGCAGCTTGTTCTATCGAACGTCTCTCTCTTACAGAAGTGCGTCAGCCAGTCGCTGGAGTTTCTCTCCGGATCCGATCGCGACGACTCGGCGACTTCGGCCCTGGACACGGTGCAATCCGCTCTAGCCGAGATCGAACGCGCAGCCAAGTTCGATAACCAGTTGGAGGAAAGCGGCGAGCAGATAAGAACCGGCCTGGCCAACATCGAGGAAGCGGTCCGGACACTGAGACGGTACGGCAACGGATTGGAGACCGATCCGGAGAAGCTTGCTGTGGTCGATGGGCGAATAGCTCAGCTGGCTACGATTAAACGCAAGTACGGCCCGACCATCGAAGATGCGATGAGCCGGCAGAACCTATTAATAGAAGAAGTTGAGAAACTGGCCAACGCCCAATCATCTATAAAGGATATGGGAGACGAGCTCGATGGCATCAGAAACGAGCTGACGGCCGTCTGCAACAGCATCTCTCAAACCAGACTGGAGTTGGCAAAGAAGCTCTGCAAGTCGATCTCCCTCGAACTGCGCGACCTGGGAATGGAGCGATGCCGCTTCGATATTACCTTTGAGCGATTATTGGAGTCGGGTCCAAACGGTGTGGACCGGGTGGAGTTCATGATTGCTCCCAACCCGGGACAGCCACCCCAGCCGCTAAGCAAGATCGCTTCCGGGGGCGAGCTGTCCCGAATAATGCTGGCGATCAAGACCATCTTCGCCGCCACCGACAAAATTTCGACCGTCATTTTTGACGAGATAGATACCGGCTTGAGCGGTCGTGTGCTGCAGTCCATGCGGGATAAGCTCGCTAAACTGGCCCAATCTCACCAGATCCTATGTATCACGCACCAGCCCATAATCGCTTCGATTGCAGATAACCATATCCAGGTTTGCAAACTTCAGGACGCCAGCTCGACCACGGTATCTGCCCAGACTTTGGGACAGGCAGAGCGTTTGCGCTCTCTTGCCTCGATGGCCAGCGGTCAGGACGATGAAGCGGTCGCACTCAAGTTTGCCCAGTCGCTGGTGGACCAGGCCAACCAAATAAGGTCCACGATCGGTCACTGATAAGGCTTTCCGGCGTTAGGCGAGGGCGCCATAACCGGAGGACATTTTTAGACTCGGGTTCAAATTTAATCTGTTTTCGTATTTTCCCCACTTCCTTTTGTCACATTTATAAGCAATACTTGACAACTGTAAGGGGTTGGTGCCCTCACCAACACTTCGGTTACCAAAAACGCTTGTTCCAACTGACAGAAGCCTCTGAATAACGTTCAAAGAACGTTGTTAGGAACTGCTGTCGATTCTCACCGCGAGGTCTTACAAAATGAACATCGACGCTTCGTGCCTCCTCTCATCCCCTAACTGGAACTCTGAAGACAGCCTTTGCCCGCCAACAGTGAAGAGTACTAACTGTTTCGCCGGCCGTTCCGCTGGTTTTACCGTCAGCCTGCGCTCACTGCTGAACGCTTGCATGAATTTTGAACCCGGGTGTACCGGTCAAAAGACGGAGTCCGTCATTTTTGACGTTGTCGACCGTGTCGTTCTCGAAGGAATCTCCACAGACCCGTCAATTCCATCCGTAGTTTTGGAACAGCTTGCCCGCCATCCTCATTCTGATGTACGAGCAGCGGTGTCCGACAACAGAAGCACTCCTGCGCACGTTCTTCAGATCCTGGCCGCCGACAGCGATCCCAATGTTCGCTATCAGCTGGCCGAAAATCCGCACCTGCCGATGTGGGTTCTTCAAGGACTGGCTGAAGACGATCATCCGTACGTTGCATGCCGGGCAGAGCAGACGCTCAGCCGAGTTCAGGCGGAATAGCTCCTGGTCTTGTCGTTGGTGAATGCAAGGGCGGCATTCATTCCACGATCGAACCAACCTCGGCTAACTCGTTTGAACAGATCCCTCAGTATTGCTCCATTCCTTTTTCTTTTCTGACTCTCTCTCGAATATCGTATTTGTCTATCTCTCTGGTCCGTACTCTGCTGTCACTCAATTTCGTAAGTCTTTAAATATTCCTCCGTTCAGCCTCTGTCCGCATGTTCCGAAATCGAACAGACAGCTTTCTCTCAGACACACTAACGGAAATTTTGGTCGAAAATTGAGGCAGCGTTGGCCATCAGGTAATGGCACTGACTCGAAGACACCGGCTCCCCGATTGGGTTTACACGTTACTAACTTCCCCAAACGCGGTGGTCTTCGAGTCAACCATTATCTTTGTTGCAAAGTCAGCGGGCAGATGACTTGATCGCGATAGGCTTTGCTACCCATTCCATCAAGCATGACATGAATCCACCGGTGCACCTGTTCCACCAGAGATCCGGATCTGCGGCTCGAGAGCCACGCTCCTTGCGCATGAAGGAAGCAAGCGCCGATCATGCCGACCAGTTCTTGCGGCGAAACATCGGCTCTGATCTGGGAGCATTTTTGCGCTTCGCAGATCAGCTCATAGATGGCCGTGCGGAAGTTGCGTCTTTGCCCGGTTTCCAGAACTTCGACAGCTTCTTCGTGAAAGAAGAACTGTTGCACCCGCTGTTCATAGAACACCTTCGAAAGCTCAGGCTCTTTCTCCGTGAAGCTTGCCGTATCAAGCAACAGTTTTTCCAAAACCGTCAACGCCGAATGCCCGTTGGCCAGATTTCTGAAGGCCTCGTCTATCGTGTCGGCTACAAACGAGCTTCTCAGCGCGATTACCAACGCTTCTTTAGAGTCGAAATGATAATAGAACGTGCCTTTTGAGACGTTAGCCTTCTCGGCGACATCTTCAATGCTGGTGCTTTCGTAGCCCCGCTCGGCAAACAGTATGGCGGCTGCATCTAGCAACTGCTGTCGGGTCAACTCTCGCTTGTCTTCACGTCGTCCCAAAATGAGTCCCAGGGCTGGCTACTGCTTTGGTTGTACCCCGGTCTAAATTTAATATAACGTCTAGATGCTTGAGCGGCTGTCCAGCTCGGTCTCCACCCTGACCGTAGAAGGGGGGATTGTTAGGCTTGAACCCAAAACAGCCTTTGTTCGTTGTTTGGAACCAAACTGGCGGAGGAACTGTTCAGTTGAGATCGTCGTAACCGGTGCTGTGAAAGGAGAACCGGTCGTTGGATAGCAGGTCAGCCACCCGACCAAGTCGACCGAACCCCGCATTGAGGGGCTTTCATCTACTTTTAACTAAGTGAATCCAATGTTTCATTCGTTTAAATCAAGCATACGGGGCGGAAAGACGCCATGCTAGAATGCACCCTTGCTATAAATATCAGTTGGGGCGTCGCCAAGTGGTAAGGCACCTGGTTTTGGTCCAGGCATTCCGAGGTTCGAATCCTTGCGCCCCAGGGGAATTGACTGTCGATTCGTAAACTAACAGGACTGAACAAAAATGCAGAAGATCAAACTTGCGGTAAAAACGCGGGAAGATAAGAAACCCAATCAGCTGCGACGTGAAGGCAAAATACCCGCTACCTTGTACGGTCCCGGTCAGCCCTCCGAAAGCGTCCAGATTGACGAACGTGAGTTCACCCGCCTACCAGCCGGCGCTCACTCACACATGATCGAGTTGGACCTCAACGGTAAAGGTACCAACGCCGTTATCAGAAACATTCAACGCAAATCGACCGCCCCGGTCGTACTCAACGTCGAGCTGTATCGCGTGAGCATGGACCGTTTGCTGACGATGACCGTACCGCTGAAATTCATCGGCACGGCTCCGGCCATAGCCGAAGGTGCGCAGATTATCGAAAGCTTCCAGGATGTGGATATCGAGTCGTTGCCCGGCGACCTTCCGGACTTTATCGAAGTCGACCTCACCACGCTCAAACAGATCGACGACTCGATCCACTTTGCCGAACTCAAGCTGCCTAACGGCGTGAAGATATTAAATCCTCTCGACGAAGTGGTAGCACGGGCGGTGACACCGAGAGCAATCGAAGTGGAAGCGCCGACCGCTGCGGCCGCTACTCCAGCTGCAGAAGGGGCTCCAGCCGAAGGTGCTGCTGCCGCTCCCGCTGCCGAGAAAGAAAAGGCTTAGTCGGAAGACTGAATCGTATCCTAAAAGCCGGCCTTCGCCGGCTTTTTTGTGTCCCACTGGCAGCGGCGTGAGGGCGATGCACGGCATCGCCCCTACATCGGAACGGCCGATTCGCACCGGCAGGTTCCACAGTGGCGGCTTTCGTCTTGTAGGGGTGACGCCATGCGTCACCCTAACGAAACATGGTTACTGTAAAACTAATCGCGGGGAAGACCGGCCTTTTCGGTTTGGCCGCCTTGGACCGGCATGTCGTCTCTGGCGGAGCTGGCAGATGGAGACTGTGCTTCGGCGTTGACCGGGGCGCCGCTTTGTTTTTGTGAGGCCGGTGTTGATTTCGATTGAGACTTTTCCGTGATCGGAATTCTGACGGTAAAGGTCGAGCCCTTGTTCAATTCGCTCTCCAGCTCGATCGATCCCTTGTGGGCTCTGATGATCGTCAAAGCGATGGCCAGCCCAAGTCCAGTTCCACCACCGTAAAGACGGCTGCGTGTTCTCGAGCGCTCCACTCTGTAGAAGCGATCGAAGATTCTCTGTTGATCGGCGGGAGCGATACCAATGCCGGTATCAATCACGCGAACGATCGCTTGATTGTTGCTCGAGCGCAGAGTGACGGTAACTTTGCCACCGGCTTGAGTGGCTTTGATGGCGTTGTTGGTGAGATTGAGAAAGACCTGCTTCAGCCGGTCTGCGTCGGCGTACACCCACACCGGCGATTGAGAGACGATAAACTGAACCTCAATCTGTTCCGGAGCGATCACCGTCACAGTATCTTCAACGCTGGAGAGAACGTCGCGTAGATCGATAATCTCCTGCTGACTGATGATCGCCTGTCCTGCGTCAGCGCGAGCCAGTTGCAACAGGTCCGACACCAGACGGATCAACCTTCCCGATTCATCCGAGATCGTCTGCAACGCCTCGGCCAAGAGATTAGTATCGATCGTCTGTCCGCGGCGCAACAAAAGCTTCGTGTAGCCCTGAATGGAGGTAAGCGGCGTTCTCAGTTCGTGGCTGGCGTCGGCGACGAACTGGCACTGAATATTGAGCGACTCTTCGAGGTTGTTGAGCAACCGGTTGAACGACTTGCGCAGCTCCAGCGTTTCCGTCGGCTCATTGGGCTCGACATCGAGCCTTTGTCGAATATCCATGCTGGCCAACTTGGTGGTCGCCTGCAGCAGCCGGCGCAAAGGCGTGAGAATAAAGCCGGCGACAAACCAGTTGAACGCTATAAACATAGGAACAGCCGGTATGTACCAGAGGAAATCCATGATGTTGACGTTGTTGGCCACGAGACAGTGGCAGATCAACGCCGCAATAATGCCGGAGCCTGACATAAAAAATGTCATCCGGGCGCGCATTGATTTGGACCAGTCTGTTTTAAGCATTCAAAATCGGTTGGCTAAACAACAAGGTGCAATTTGTATTGCCCGAGCAGCACGCACCCATCGGTTTAAATCAATGGTGATATGGTCCCAATTCTACATCCACAGGACCAATTGCTGGCAGCCCGGTCGGGTGAGATGGCAGGACAGACAACATAATTAAACGGGTTTACCGTGCCGGACCGATCGCTTGGCCAGGAGAAGCGTTACTTGGAAAGGAGCAGATTCAAGACCTGGTCGTGGAGAATCCCGTTTGTGACCAGGCAGCTGCCCGTATATATGGATGCGCCGCCGGACAGATCGCTGTACCGTCCACCGGCCTCTTCGGCGAGAATCTTCATAGGCGCCACATCCCATGGATGCACCCCTACCTCCAGATGGGCTTCAGCTTTACCTTCAAAAACATGAGCAAATCCGAGGTAGTCGCCGAAGCCGCGCTGTCTCGCCGTTTTTTCCACAACTTTGGAGAATCCTTTCCACAATCCCTTCTGGAGAATTCGGCTTAATCCGCCAAACTCGAACTGAGACTTGGAAAGATCGTCGAATTTAGAAACGTGGATACGGATGCCGTTCTTATAGGCGCCCCGACCTTTCTCGGCCCAGTATGTGTCACCGGCGGCAGGAGCGCTGACGACGCCAAGAACTATCTCACCGTCGTCCTCAAGGGCGAGCAGAGTCGACCAGACGGCACTGCCGCGAATAAAACCGTAAGTTCCATCAATCGGATCGATTATCCATCGCCGCGACCCTGACTGTTGAGATCCCTTCGTGCCCTTGCCGGCGGTGGCAGAGCCGGCGGTCTCGCCTTCTTCTTCGCCAAGAATGCCGTCGGCTGGATACCGCTGAGCGATCGCCTGCCGGATGAGCTTCTCGCACTGCTTGTCTGCTTCGGTGACCGGACTGCCATCCGGCTTTTCCACCGCTTCGACCCCGTCCCGATAGTGGCTCATTGCCACTGATGAGATCTGATCGCATATATCCAAAGCGAAGATCAGCTCTTCACTCAGCTTCTCAAGCGTCGTACCGGCCATCCGCCCTCCAAGATGACAAGAAACTCCCGATGCGAAAAACAACGGGAGTTCCCAGTTAGATCAGGTCAGAATGAAGTTGTTGTCTTTAGAACAGGAATTCGTAGACGCCGCGGGCGGCGCGTCCAACACCAACAACGGTGTCACGAACGTCGATCGCTGTTCCCTTGACCACGCGTTCAATAATGAATCCTTTGGCTCTCTCAGCGTAGGCAAGACGCATATCTTGTTCGATATTCTTCTCTTCTACTGCTTTCATGCGAGCTTCCAAGCTATCAACGCGAGCTTTCAGAGCGTTCAATTCGTTACGAAACTCATCAAGCAGCGCCGCAAACTTCTCCAGATCAGCTTTGTCCGCTTTTTGGGCCAATCTCTCTGTAATGCACTGTTCGTACTTATAGAGAGCGGCAGCAAGCTCGAAACGAGTTGCTGACTTTTGACCACGGAATGTTCTGTCCGGATAGCCTACTAAGATGTGGCATGGATTGTTGACCAACTCTTTGAGTGCGTTGTAAGCCCACTCGTTACCGACTACGTCTGTTAATTCGCTGACGTTGGTAGCGCCTTGAGCACTAGCAGCTGTAGTGTTGATCAAGGTGCTCGCACTTACTGAGAGCAATACAGTAAGTAAGGTTGCAAACCCCTTTTTCATAATAGTAATTACTCCTTGCAATGACCCGATCTAACGTCCGCCATCATAGCTGAAATGTTCCAACGCATAGTAGCAATAAAACATACAAAACCGATTTGTCCGGCGAAAGGGGGGCAAAAGCGGCATCAGTGGCTGAAGTTACGAATCTTAAAATACGTTAAGCTATTAACAATCAGATCGCCCAAAATATATGCGGAGCAAATGCTGCGAAGTCCTATTGCTCCGGGCTTCATGGCAACTAATCGTCAAGAACTCCTGCCCCAAAGGAAGGTTTACGGTTATCAGACTGTGTAGATTATTGTTGACAACTTGACAACTATTTACTGCACCGAATATGGTGTCATTGCCGCCGGTAAATCAGTCGGTTGCCGCCCATCCCACCTCGTCAACCCACA